>ENA-UPTA01000049-UPTA01000049.1-activated-sludge-metagenome-genome-assembly--contig:-NODE-49-length-116070-cov-14.529630_pt1 | contig 116070 bp, 69 predicted proteins | sample MGYA00238184_ERZ773361 | MGnify/ENA primary metagenome ERZ773361 (study PRJEB29100, sample SAMN05720205) | activated sludge metagenome | isolation source: anaerobic digester from wastewater...
TAGAAAGCATATGGCTGCCTTGCCTGGACGCGGGTTCGACTCCCGCCAGCTCCACAAGAAAGCAAATACAGCGCACCCCCGGAAGGGGGTGCGCTGTTTATTGCGGGAGGCAAAAAAGCTTGCTTTTGAAGCCTCACGGCAGAAAGAGGGCAACCATGCAGAGCATGTGGCTGGTTTTAATCGACAGGCCTGATGAGATGCATCAACTCCCTGTCATGGTTGTGCACAATCCTGCATTCGTTGTCAAAATACATGGTTGCACCGTTCTCCACTGTATAAGGTTCCCACGAAGGCAGTTTACCAGGTGCATTGGGATCACCCGTCCTGGCAAAATTCAGCCATGCTGAACTCATCTTATCAGCTAATTTCCAGGCCTCTTCCGAATTACCTGTCCAGTCCGGCCTCAGGTCAACGTTATAAAAGGCCAGTGGAATGTCGAGGCCATGGAATGAACCTTTCGACGCATTGTCAACAGTACTTTTCCATGCCAGAAGGTAGACATACAACGGAGCCCCTCCCTGCCTTGCCCTTGCATCAACAGTCCTGATCGTATAAGGCCTGAAGACATTGTCAATGGAAAGAAGATCCTGAGGTGTATAATCAGGGTAAGCTTTCGAGAACAGTCTGATGAATTCATCGGTGCGGTCACCGTATTCCTTTACCAGCCGCTCCCTTGCCTGTTCCATCGACATCTCTTTTTCGCCATAGTATGTCCTCATTAATTCATTGAGCGTAGTGCCGATCATCAGGGGTACCTCTTCCGAAATACCGGCAAATCCGGGGCTGAAAGGTTGCTGCAGCAGAACATTGCCGTCAGCGGAAGGTACGAAACCGTACGATGTCGGGGAGCCGGGCTTCCTCGGACCGTAAATCTCAGATACAGCTTCATTCCCTGCCTTAACCAGATCCATGTATGGAATTGTATTCAGCTTGTCCGCTTCGCCAGGCGTAAGTCCCAGTTTTTTAAGAACCTCCAGGCCCAGGGCCTGTGATTGCTCCCTGGTCATTACATTTACAAGGGTCCCGCTCTGAATGATTGCCTTCTGAAACAATCCTTTTGCCGCCGGCATGCACATAAGGGTCCCGACTTTCCCGCCGCCGCCTGACTCGCCAAGAACAGTCACATCGTCAGGATTGCCTCCGAAATTCCCGATGTTCTCCCGGATCCACTCCATAGCTTTCACAATATCGAGCATGCCGACATTTGCTGATTGAGCATATTTTTCGCCGCATGCAGACAAATCGAGATAGCCGAGGATATTCAGCCGGTGATTCAGGGATACCATAACCACATCACCTTTTTTTGCCAGTGCCATTCCATATGTCATGGGATCATTGCTGCTGCCCACGTTAAATCCTCCGCCGTGCAGCCATAGCATAACAGGCCGCTTTCTGCCATCCGAAATTCCCTGTGTCCAGACATTCACACTGAACAGCTTCTTCTCATCCATCACGGAATCTGCAATCCAGGCTACTATTTGTTTGGCTACAGGTCCGAATTCGTTGCATTTCAGGACGCCGGTCCATGGCTCAGGCTCCTGCGGAGGCATGAACCTTTCAGCCCTGGCATATGGGATTCCCTTGAACGAAAACACGCCATCGTCAACAGTGCCGGAAACAGTACCCGAAGTAGTTTCAACAACCGGAACCTGATCTGCTTTAACAAGATCCCTGAAAACTGATCCGAAAATCAGATAACTTGTGTTCCCTGCAATTGTCCCCTCGTTCTGTCCCCACAGGAATGGCCAGTCATCATAGTTTTCAAAGTGGTCGGGTTTTCTGAACAATACTCCCGGGGCGACATTGCCCGGGATGAATGAGAAATCAGCCCTGTTATTCCCGTAAAATACGGCTTTCGGGCGGGCGGCGCCAACAGCTGCCACAAATGAATAATTGTGGTAAGGATGGCAACCGAACAGCCAGCTGGCAGTCTTGAAAGTGTGCTCAACGCCTATAATATCAGGAAAATACTTGCTGGCAAAGCAGACTGTGGTTCCAAAATTCAGTACTTCTCCCCCGCCTGCCCAGTTTCCAAGGCCTATCGGAACTCCGTACGGATTATCCTTTTCGAGCTTTTCGAGGTATTCCCTGTACTTTACAATATACGGACGAAGTTTCTCCCTGTAGGAAGCGTCCATGTACGGTATGGCATCAAGGGCCGTCAAAAGACTGAAGTTGACAAAACGGTCGAGCGAAGGCCATAACAGTTCCAGGAACTTGTCCCTGTACTGTTGATCTCCTGTCGAGATAAACAACTGGAGGTTGGTGCCCATGTTTGCCGGTCCGCCTCCCCATGAGCGGTTTTCCTGCACCCTGCCTGCAGCCAGTTCCGTTGCCTCCTGCATTAGTCTTTTGGACTGCTGCAGGGCTCTCTCCGAGAGATCGTCGTTGTATCCCTTCAATGTCCGGCTTACTGCGGCAAACATTGTTGCGGCTGACAGATCGAGGCTGGGATTGCGGCTGGTAAAAGCCCACATGTCGTCCTTAACCCCGCTCGAACGCCCGTCAGCGGCTATCTCATACGGGCCCAGGTCCGGATTATAGGGAAGGCCGTCTGTTATTGAGGCTGCATCACCTAGATGATGATAATTATCCAGTACAGAGTTCGAGAGCGTCTGTGCCATATGACCGATGATCTCTGCCTGGGCTACAAGGTTCAGTGTGCCGTGCTCGATAAACTGCAATATATCGGGTGTACCATCCGGACGGTGAAGATCGACGTAGCGTTGCTTCTGATCGACAAAAGTCTGATCACGCATGGGTTTGAAGTATTCCCAGGTTCTCACGAAATTCTGTACCACGCTGATGTTCGATGAGGTCTCAATGTCGAAATCTCCGGCGTCGAAGAAACCGCCGATGTTCAAACCGGGAATCAACTCCAGCGCCTTGAACCTGGTATCAGTTGTCGGTCCCTGCCGGTGCAGGTCGAAGTGATCGGTATTCGGCGGAGCCTGCAGATATCCTTCCTTGAAAGGTTCGCCATGCCAGACCCTGTATGCCTCGTTTACGAACATGTGATTCATGTGTATCGGAATCCATACATCGCTGGTAGCCTCGGTAATCCTGTCGTAAACGCTGTTTTCAATCAGGAAGTTATTCGTCCTGAACCTGCCGTACTGAATGTAGTATATCCCCGGGGTCTGAACCGGAGAAAAATCGAATTTCACATAGTGGTACTTGAAATAGTCGCCCCATGGAACGATTCTGCCGGTGAACACTCTTGCAGCACTGCCATCTTCGTTTACTTTATAGATCGATGCTTTCGGCAGCGCTTTATCCTTTTTGTCGAGTTCGATTACGGAGACTTTTGGTTGTGAGGGCAGGTAGCCCACCTGGGAGAAGCCGATGTTTGGCTCTCGTATCCACCCTTTTACAGCATTTGGTTCTACTGTCCAGGTCAGTACCAGGCCGGTTTTTCCTGCCGGAAGCAGGCTGCGGACGACGAACCAGCCGTTCTGTGCCAGCACACGGCCGTCGAAAAGCATCAGGTCTGCATTGCTGGAAGTTATCCTGACCATACGTTCGGGGTCATCCGGAGCGAGGAGAAAGCTGTGACCGGTTTCCAGCGGCAGGGGATCGACAAATCTGCCGGTTCCCCTGTCGTCGGAAGTTACGTATCCCTTGAACTGTTTAGGTTTCTGGCTGTTGGGTTTGGTAACGGAGTTTCCTGCCACGTAGCGAGGAAACCGGTTGTAGCGACCATCAACGACATAAGCCTTATTCCAGTATTGCGAGGGAAGAAACTCAAGGTTAAAGCCTGCCTTTCCTTCAAGCGCTGCCGGCACCGGTTTATCAAGGTAAACAGAAATCTCAACACCCTTGCCTTTTGCGGTTACAACCAGGCGTGAATCAAAATCGTAATCGGTATACCTTAACCCAACTTCGATGGTTTTTGAAACAGGATCCACCTTCCGGGCCGGCATTGCAGGAACAAGATCCCACTGCTCCGGGGTTCCGGAAAGTCTCACCGCACCTCCCTGCGCCGTCCTGACACCATGGTGTATCAGTTCTATTCCGGCATTTTTCTCATCGTTAAAACCCCCGGTAAATTGATTACTGTACACAAGGACATTGACGCCCTGCGTCTCGAAATACTCGAGATCATTGAGCTTCAAATCCTGACCGGAAACATAATTGAAGACCGATGTCAGAAGTAATACAGATGTTATAATAAGATTTCTGTTCATGTTTGCGAAAATCTAGTCAGTTTGTGTTCTACAGATGATTATGCTTAGTGGTCTCTGAAATTCCACTTGGAATTGTCACTGTTCATGTCAAATTTGCCAAGTGAAGGTGTGCTGTCTCCTACAGACACAAGGACCAGCTTCTCATCTGAGCCGGGAACCAGCCCGGGCATTATTCTGTATGTTCCGTCAGTTAACTGGTCAATCCGCCACAGCTGTTCCGGTGCACCGGTAAATTCAGGTACGGTTATCACCTCGGCGCCGGCTGTTGCAGCCAATGCACGGTTCGTTCCCGCTATCACTATTTTGTAATAGGGTCCTCCCAGATATCCGCTTGAATCGGGAGCCGCCGTAATGGTCCATTTCTGATGGGGACGGGTCATGTAATCGCCGATTCTTACGCCAATATTTCCGGTTGGCCAGGTGTGTATTACATCTGCCAGTTCCTGTGAAGGAATTGGTTTTACCGGTTCATTCTGGTTACGTCCGAATCCGCGCATTCCACCGGCCATTCTTACAAAATCAACTACCAGTTCAAGGGCGTATCCTCTTCTGACGGACTCGATTTCATAGGTTCCTTCCCTGAAATTATCTCCTGCAACAGGCCATCCGTCTTTCCAGAGTAATGGATGGATGCCCAGCACGCTGCGGCCGCTCTGATCAAGATCTGCTTCATAATGGCATGACATCTTTTCAACCCCTTCTTCAAGAATCACGCGTCCGAAATGGCCAGGACCCATAAGTCTTCCGCCAGCCGCCAGTACCATCTTGCCGCCGCCTGTTAACATGTCTCTTCCCATATTGTCGAGGTATGGGCCGGTTACATTCCTGGAACGGCCGACAACAATATTATATGTTGAGTTAGCGCCATCGCAGCAGGTTCCGTGGGTGCCAAGCAGGTAATACCATCCGTCACGATACTCCAGGTCCGTGGCTTCACAGTCAATTGCAATATCGATGGCTTTGTTGCCTTCAACACGTTTCCCGGTCTGCGGATCCAGCTCAATAAGACGAATGAATCCGAAATAGGTTCCGTAGGAACACCACAGCCGGCCGTCATTCGGATCCAGGAGAAGTCCCGGATCAATTGCATCGTTGTCTTCTATACCGTCAGACTGGGCAACAAGGATGGCTTCGGTATATTTAAAATCAGGAGATTGCGGGTCGAGTGTCTTATTCCACATCGTAAGTATCCGCCCGTTATGTCCGCCTCCCAGGCCGCCGCCTGTGGCGCCATAGGCTACAAGATAACGATCGCCGATCTTAATCGCATCCGGTGCGGCTCCCCCGCCGGGTCTTACTGCACCACTGTTCCATGTCCAGCCATCTTCCGAAATCAATCCGCCTCCGCCTGTGCCAAAGGTGTAGTACTTCCCTTCGCATTCCATGATTGTCGACGGATCATGTATGAAAGGCTTACCGATCTGTGCTGTCAGTGTTACCGCAAAACATACTGATAACAGGGCTGTTGCACTCATTTTAATAATTCCTATTTTCATAATAACTCTTCTTCTTGTACTATTAAGATCCTTAAAGCTTAACTGCCTTATTTACAGGTAATAGCGAGATTCTTTACCGGTTCTCCATTCTCATCGAGGAACCGGACACAGAAATCACTCATCCCCGGGCCGTTGATTACTGCTCCCCGGATAATATTCTTTCCCTTATTGAGAGTCAGGCGGGTGGATACACAGTCATCCATCACCATTCGCCTGTCTCCGGATAGCAGCACTGCTTCGTTCCCGTTCAACCACCACATGGATCCGGAATTTGATCCTACAGCCATCCTGACGTTTTTAATTTCTTCAGGACTGCTGACCACGGTCACAGCCCAGAACAGCACCCCGTATGTCGGTTTATTGAGTCCATAGGCAAACCGGAACAGTTTAACATTGTAATTTCTGCTGTCAAGTGCATGCCAGGTGAGCTCAGTATCTCCTACTTTCACCTTTTCGCCATCCTTTGGAAGAATCGTAAACTGGTTCTGGAACCAGAGGGTATCAAAGGCTTTCCTCAGGTAGCTGTCAGTAAAGACAGTGTTTGAACGGTTCGGTTTGCTTATTGGTTCCAGCAGCAGCCAGCGTCTGATGAAACCATTATCATCCGGGGTCATCTTCGATTTTGTCGCCGGCGTAAAGTATTGCGCGATACTTCTTAAAGTATCACGTTTTGTAGGATCCTCCCTCTGGGTAAAGGGTCTGTCTGGCTGTGCCCTAAGTGCCGGTCCGGCAAGAAGAAGGAAGCCCGTCGCCAGAAGAAGTGTATTGCGCTTAAGATTCATAATATACGTCCTTTCTATGTTTAATTTGTCACCCTTGAGGTGAACGTACTATTCAAAAAACGGAACGCCGGGCAGGGCATACTTCTTCATTGCTTCCTGGTTAAGATCAATACCTATTCCGGGCTTATCCGATACTTTCAGGTAACTGTCCTTCACCCAGTCTTCCTCATCAAATATCACAATTTCCCTGAACATCGGAGTTGTATGGAAGTATGACTGCCACTCCATTATCATGAAATTGGGTACTGAAGCACACACGTGAGCACAGGCCATTGCACCCAGCAATGAGGCTACCATGTGTGGGGCAAAGGGAATGTAATACAGGTTGGCCAGGTTGGCAATACGCTGTCCCTCACCAATTCCTCCGCATTTCTGGATGTCAGGCATCACGATATCCACACCTCCTATCTCAAGAAGCCGTCTGAACCCGTAAGCCAGATAGATATTTTCACCGGCACTGATCGGAGTTGAGGTTTCTTCAGCGATCTTTCTGTATGCATCGACATTTTCAGCCGGAATCGGTTCTTCGAGCCATGTCAGATTAAGGGGTTCCACCTTTTTTGCCACTGCCTGGGCTGACACGTAGTCATACCTCCCGTGCATATCGACGCACATGTCTATTTTGGGGCCTACTGCCTCTCTTACTGCTGCAAGCTGGTCATACATGCGCTGAACCTCCCCTGGGCTTGTTGTCCAGTTGTACCTGTCATATTTGTCCGGGTCACTGGCATAATCAATATCAAATTTCAAAGCGTTGAAATTATATTTTTTGATAGCATCAAGTGCGGAGTCAGCGAAATCTTTGGGCGTCGGGAACCTGTTCCTGTAGAGTGCCGTATCGCAATAGACCCTGATCTTATCCCGGAATTTTCCTCCCAGCAACTGATACAACGGGACACCCAGCGCTTTCCCCGCAAGGTCCCACAATGCCGTTTCAAACGCAGAAAGGACGGCAACGTACATACCTGACTGTGCACCTCCGAAAAAGCCGGATCTCCGGATATCTTCAAAGATTCTGTGGATATTGAGTGGATTCTGACCTCTCAGCCTTCTCCCGATGTTCTGAACCATGTGATAGGTTCCCTGAATTGCATCAACCCCCTCGCCGCAGCCATAAATATCCTGGTTGCTGTATATCTTCACAAAGAGGCTGCCACGAACATAGGCGCACTTTACGTCAGTGATCTTCAGATCAGCCGGGGCAGATGATTTTGGTGCCTGGTCAACAGCCCTGGCAAGGCCATTCCCATAAACAGCCATAGGTGTAACTGCTGCAGCTGCTGCAACAGAGGCTGCTTTGCCTAAAAAAGCTCTTCTTGAATTTGTGTTTTTCATTAGTACAATTTTTCGATATTTGATTTATTAGACTCTAAACAATATTCATGTCCGGAACATTATACCGGAAGTAATTATCTCGGGAAACCACCTCCTTTGAACTCCGGTTTGTCAGTCATTGTAAACGACGCCTTGTCACCGTCAACACCGAGTATCATGAATTGAGGACTGCCGGAAGTATAGGGTGTCCAGATACCCTCTTCACTGCCGTTCGGATTTCCATACTTTGCAAAATTCGTCCAGAAATCAACAATACCATTGCTGAGTTCATCATCACCCGCAGTGAAAGGACGCCAGCTGTGCCTCAGGGAGTGGAATACGTACCAGAGATCTGATGAATGGAATGCTCCGCTTGTATCTCCCGGCAGGGGCCTGGCAAACAGGTATGCATAGGCAGGCTTGCTGCTTTGTTCTGCTCTCAGTGCACAGAAATCTGCGACAGGTTTCGTCATATCTGTCATATCATTGGCCGTGAAGCCGATCACATAGGGTACATCGGCAATAGCGCCGGCACGGGCAACAGAGCTGAAGGTGCCGGTCATCAGATAATTATCAATGACAGGTCCCCACATTACCCTTTTTCCTGTTACAGCAGTGTAATCAGCTGACATCTTCAGCAGTGTATCGAACGGAAGAGTGCGCATTTCATCCAGCGTAGTCTTGTTGAAGAAGTCCATCATTTGCTTGTTGGCCACCTGAGCTGTATCCAGGAGCAATCCCGGCCTCATGTCGCTAAGCCCGCCACCGCTCATGATTATTGCCTTGCTTATCAGGTCTTTCGACAGGGGTGAAGCGCAGAGCGACTGAACACTTCCTGCACCGGCGCTCTGACCGAATATCATTATATTTTCAGGGTCACCGCCGAACTGTGCTATATTGTTACGAATCCATTTCAACGCTGCCACCTGGTCCAACAGGCCATAGTTGCCAGAGACACTTTCGGGACTTTCCGCTGACAAGAGAGGATGTGAGAAGAATCCCATTACTCCGAGGCGATAGGTAACCTGTACCAGGATCACACCGCGTGATGCCCAGTCCTCACCACCGTCCATTTCAGGTTCATAGGAAAAACCTTCGCGGTAACCACCACCGTGTATCCACATAGCCACAGGCAGTTTCTTTCCTGTTTTACCTGCAGCCGGAGTCCAGATATTAAGATACAGGCAATCCTCTGTGAAAGGCACTGATCCGCTGGCCTGCCACTCCCTGCCGTAAAAGCTTTGGGGATCCCATGTTACCTGCGAGGCTGCATCACCATACTTGTCTGCAATCCTCACACCTTCCCAGGGGATGACCGGCTGTGGCGCTTTCCACCGGAGATCACCCACCGGCGGCGCAGCAAAAGGAATGCCCTTATAAGCAATTATACCATTTGTTGGTGTCTGCACTCCAGTCACCTGTCCGCCTTCAATTTTAAGAACCGGGTTTGGATCACTGCATGAGCCCAATACCAGTGCTGCAATGAACAATAGAAAAAATGTCTGCTTTTTCATAAGTCTATCAGAAGGTTAATGAGTTAATAATTTGTAGAAAATATTCGATTAATTACCTGTTCATACAAAAATAGAAAAATACATTCATTCATGGTCACTACCTCAGACATCCGGATGATTACCAAAGGGGCAATATGCTTACTTATCCGTACTGTCGAACAACATAAAACTGACGTTGGTTTTCTCTGAATTATATTATATTTTAACGGGCCAAAAAAATATGCAGAAAACATCTCTGGCTCTTCATTTGCACATAAATATAATACTCCTGGTTGTATCTCCCTTCAAGAATGAACAAACTTTAAAATAAATTAACTTAATCTTGCCAAATCATGTATAAAATGACACAAAAGACTTTATTGTTGCTTGCAGTGATGATGATTGCAATTGCCTCATCATGCAGCAGGGCAACAGACAGTACCGGAAAACCGGAAAACTTTACCGTCACAATTACCGATAACCCGATGACATTCTGCAACCCGATCTCCATATCGGTTGGTACCGAAAGGGCACGAAGGGCCGGAGAACCTGTGGTTGTGCTTTTCAAGGATGACTACTACCTTTTCATAACAGGTGGAAGGGGTTACTGGTATTCCGGAAATTTCAGGGACTGGACTTATGTCAATGCTCCTGATTTTCCAGGCGGATGCCCGTCAGTGGCCACTGACGGTGAAACCATGTATGCTTCGGGTGATAAAGGACTCCATGATGTATTCATCAGCACTGACCCGAAGAACGGCGTCTGGTCAAAGGCAGGAGCCTATCAGCGCGATTATGGTGATGCAGATATGTTTATAGATGATGACGGCCGTGTCTATATGTACTGGGGATGGTCGCAGGTGCTGCCTTTCCAGGTGGTGGAACTCGATCCGCAGAACGGATTCAGGGAGAAAGGCGAACCTGCGGTATGCTTCTTTGGTGATTATGAGACGCATGGTTTCGAAAGAAGAAGAAAAGAAGACGTGATCTTCCCCTATTTCAACCACAGGCAATATTTTCCGGAAGAGTCACCCTGGATAGAAGGTCCATGGATGATCAAACACAATGGAAAATATTACCTGCAGTATGCTGCAATCGGACTTGAATTCTCAACTTATTCACATGGGATATACGTGGCAGACAATCCTCTCGGCCCGTTTGAATATTCCGAACATAATCCGTTGACGTTCAAAACTACAGGCTTTTTGCTGGGTGCAGGCCATGGCAGTACGTTTCACGACAAGAACGGAAACCTCTGGACCATCGCAATGGTACCTTCATACTTTGGCGCCAGGGGAGGAAGCGATCTTGCCCTCTTCCCCACTGCTGTCGATGCTGACGGCGTGATGCATTCAAATACAGCTTTCGGCGACTATCCGCAATATTTCCCCGGAATCAAGGAAAATCCTGTCGAGGATAACTTCACCGGATGGATGCTCCTGTCCAATAAGAAGTATGCGGAGGCATCATCCTCACTTGAAGGATTTCCTGTAACCAATGCTGTTGACGAAAGCTTTCTGACGCACTGGTGTGCAGCCACAGGTGACCCCGGTGAATTCATGAAGATAGATCTTGGCTCAGAGTGCGATTTATATGCAGTACAGATCAATTTTGACCAGCATGATGCGCGACTTCCCTTCATGAGGGGAATGGGTTCCGGACCTGGCAGACCGGCAAATGTAAACGTCAGCCCAACTCGCTGGCAATCATATATACTGGAAGCCTCGATCAACAACCAGAACTGGTCCGTGCTGGTGGACAAGAGCAACAATACTACAGACAACAAGCATGATTACATCGAGCTTGGCGAACCGGTAAAAGCCAGGTACCTGAGACTGACAAACGTGTTCACGCCTGACAGTGGAAAATTTGCAGTAAAGGATCTGAGGGTGTTCGGTAACCCCGGAGTTGCAAAATTCACCAAGGTTAAAAATGTACATGTGGCCCGGAATAATGATGATCGCCGGGATGCCTCAATCCTGTGGGATCCTGTCAGGGATGCGGACGGGTATGTGGTTCGTTATGGCATAGAGCCGGACAAACTATATAACAACTATATGGTTTATGATGCGAACAGTCTCACAATATACAGCCTCAACAAGAATCCGGAATATTATTTCAGCGTTGAAGCATTTGACAATGGCACCGGATACTACAGGGAAAGAACCGAACAGACAATGGGCAGGGGTGCTGAGATTGAACTTGCCATAGGAAGGCAGATGCTGGAAAGAAAGATGATAAAGGAAGGGCTTAATGAATACATTTTTGACAGTATTGTACCAGGCGAATATACGTTGCGGCATACCTTCGGTCCGGTAATGTGGAGTGGCACTCTGACAGAAGCTGAACTGATCGGTTCAGAAGACAAGGCGACCGTGACGGATACGCTGTCACCACTTGGTACAGGAACACGTGTGACAGGCAGGATGGAAATGAAGGTGGTTCCCGGCAGGAAATCCGGGAAGCTTATCGTGACACTGAAATATGATGAATAACAGCAGACCTCTGCCTCCCGGATACTTTTAACCGGGCCCGAGGAAGTAAAAAAGAACTTATTACATAACACCATGAACATAAAAATCTTTACCAGTACGGTACTGATTCTAGTAATGCAAGGATTGACCGCAGCAGGGCAGGACATCCCTCCGACAACATCACTTGTATACCCGGGAACTGACAGCAGGCTTGTTTATGTTGCTGACAGCCTGGGAAATACCATTCCTGATTTTTCTAATGCAGGTTACATGGGAGGAGGAGTACCTGTTCCCTATGTTCCGACCAGGGAGACTTTATGGCCGGTGCCGGGTGATAATTCGGCAACAATCCAGGCGGCTATTGACAGGGTCTCTTCCCTGCCTCCCGATGCGGCAGGATTCCGTGGTGCAATACTGCTTAAGACGGGTACCTATGAACTGGAACAGCCTCTTTATATAAGGGCTTCCGGTGTGGTCCTCCGGGGAGAGGGAATGAGTGACATAGGAACCATCCTAATAGGCAAAATACAGAAGGAGAGACCGGCAAGATCATTTGGAAGATCGGCTTTGATCAACATCGGTGGCGCTTCGGGGTGCACACCGATTGAAGAGACCAGGCAGCAGATCACTGATGAATATGTACCCGTAGGTGCCCGCAGTTTCAATATTGCCACTGCCAAAGGGTTCAAAACCGGGGACAGGATACTGGTGCGACGTATCGGAAACCAGGAATGGATAAAAGAGATAGGCCAGGACAGCACCGGTGCCGGAAGATTCAGGTGGAGACCATTCAACATTGATTATGACAGGGTCATCACCGGCATCACAGGGAATACTGTAACCATAGATGCTCCTGTCTTTTGTGCCATTGAGACACGATGGGGAGGAGGTGAGATCATGAAGTACAATGACCAGGGCCGCATTGAACAGTCCGGGATAGAAAACCTCAGGGGAATCTCAGAGTATGATCCTTCGGTACGCATGACATCGTACGGTAATATGGATCGTGGAAACTGGGACGACCGTGACAGGCGCCACTATGAAGGTGATGAGTATTATGCTGATGAAAACCATTATTTCAACTTCATCAACATTACCAATACGAAGAACGCGTGGGTAAGGAATATCAGTGCACTGCATTTTGCCGGAAGCCTGGTGACAACAACCGCCGGCACAAAATGGATCACAATCCAGGATTGTGAATCAAGGGAACCGGTCTCCATCAGGGCTGGCGCCAGAAGGTTTACTTACCAGTTGAACGGACAGTTGGCCCTTGTCCGGAGATGCTTCTCCCAGAAGGGCAGGCATTCATTTGTAATGCAGTCATTCTCATCGAGCGGGAACGTTTTTCTCGATTCAGAAGCCGTCAATCCCTACTCAACAAGCGAGCCTCACAGCATGTGGGTCAACGGGGCACTCTATGACAATATAAAGGCACCCCTGACAGCCCGGTACTGGAAAGATATCAGCATAGGCTGGGCCGGAGCCAATATAGTATTCTGGAACTGTGAAGGCGATTTCCTCATTCAGAAACCGCCCACAGCCCAGAATTATTCATTCGGACATATCGGCATCAATGCCGTTATTTTCAATGCTATGCTTCAGGATCATTCAAAACCCAACGGACACGTTGAGTCAATGGACAGGCATGTTACGCCAAGGAGCCTCTACCTGACCCAACTAAGAGAGCGCCTTGGCGAACAGGCTGTTAAGAACGTGATAAGGGATGGTCAGAATCCCCGGGGAGATATGTTCCGCTAAAGATGGTAATGTGGTCAAAAATAGTTGGTGATTTTTCATGGATTGAGGACTAACTTTAGATTGTCAGCCTGAAGAGGAAGCGGGCAATGCTGGAGAGCAACCCGCCAGCAATAGGGCTGACGGATATACAGTAGAAAGGTGGCCTTGTGTCACCTTTTTTACTGGTATCTTATTCTGGCTAATAAACTCATACGGATCTCCTCATAATGCTCATTGTTGCTCAGACGATAGAGCTGGGTACATCTTATGCCATTGTTCCTGTACGCTACCAGGCATATGTCATTGCTGAAGTTTTCCCGGTACCCGGTGACTGAACCATATAAAAAGCTAGTCATATCGTTTCCCTTCATTACGCCCAGTGTTAAGCTGCGCGCATTCCTTGCACTTATATCGTTGTTTACCATTTTGATACCCCCCACATTATAATAGAAAAGCTGCTACACGTGTAGCAGCTTTTCTATCCATTTTTGAAACCGAAATATAAATCGTTTTATATTCCCTTTCCTTAAATCATCATCTATTCTTTATCCCAGATATAGTCTACCAACTATTTCTGACTATTATATCCTAAAGGTAATTTACATAACCTTCCATATTGGTTCGTATCTTGTAGACCAATTTGTAACTTACCATATACAGGGTTTTCATGTCATCATCGCCAAAGCAGAGGCTGACAGGGAAACTAGGCAGGTTGATCATCCCTGTATATTCTCCTTTTGAATTAAAGATCTGGACTCCGTAATAGGTTCCTATGTAAAGGTTGCCCATTTTATCGATGGCCATTCCGTCGGCGCTGGTTGATTTACCTTTGCGGTCAAGGACATTTTCTGTAAGGAACAGTTTTGCGAACTGGCGGCCGTTGCTGATTGTACCGTCCTCATTAACATCATATGCCCAGAGGAAATTTTCCTTGTCACTGTTCACGGGATACCATGATTCATCATCATATGTGTTGTTAATATACAGTGTCTTGCCGTCAGGTGACAGGAGAACGCCGTTGGGCATGGCGAATTCGTTCGGTTCAACAATTCTTGTCAGTTTGCCGTCAGGAGAAAGGTAATAGACACAACGTCCCGGCTGGAATTTCACCGGATCCATTGTAAACTGGGGATCAGTGAAGTATATTCCACCTTTGGCATCCGTAATGATATCATTCGGTCCGTCAAGGGACTTGCCATCGTACTTGTCGGCGAGCACTCTCACCACCTGGCCTCCGGTTGTCATCTCAACGACCCTGTGACCCAACATATCGCATACCAGGAGGTTCCCGTTCTTATAGGGGTAGAGCCCGTTAGTCTGCATTTTACCCTCAGAAATAAATCTGTATGTACCATCAGGATCCATCTCAACAATAGAGCTTTTTTTCGGATTGCCGTTCCAGGCCTCGTCGAAATACATATTCGACATATAGATCTTCCCGTTCATCCATTTCGGACCTTCTGCAAAAGTCAGAGAAGGTTTTGTCAGGCTGCCGTCAATGACAAGTTCAGGTTTCGCATCTTCAGGAATTATAGCGTGATATGCTGCGAGCCGGGCTTTTTCCTTTTCTGAATAATCAGTCCGTGCAGGCCAGAAAATATCAAGTGCGTCGCAGCCTGTTGAATCTATGAATGCGCCATGTACCATGTTTCCGGATATTAAAGTCACATCATCCTTTGACATCCTCTGCTCACCGTCAAGAAGAATTTCGCTGCATCCACCCCGCAAGACCAGCATTGTCTGTTCTTCAGGATGTATATGCCTGTCAAATACTGCTCCGGGATCCATGCATACAAAGCTCATCTGCATGTTCCTGCCGGTGACAAGCCTCGTATTTGAACCCTTGCCTATCTCCGTCAGCTGGAAGTCATACAGGTCATAGACCTTCCCAGGGGCAACATTCGGTGTCTGCAGCTCCTTCAGGTCAGTTGATGCGGTGGGCACGTTCTCAGCTCCGGCCTTCTGAAGATAATCAAGACGAACCGGACTGTATACTTCAATAACCTTTGCACCTGCAGGCCCGGCTGTCAATCCGCTCCTGCTGCCTTTCAGAAGGAACATGAAATCAATCCTGGGAGTTGCGCTTCTTATGCCATCAGGTTCTTCCCTCTTCCTTGAGATCATTGTAACTGATGCTCCGTCTGCCATCAGGTCTACACTTCCTTCCATTACGAATAAAAAACGGTCAGCCGGGAGCTCCTCTTCCGGTATAACTGCACCTGGTTCAATATGCAGTACACCAGTCATTACACCACCTCCCCAGTAGAGTTTGGCACTGACCCCGGGATACAGATCTGTTGCAGCTATGTTTTCAAGACTGACAACCTTGCCAGGTTCCAGGTTAGATACAACATCTGTTTTGGGGATGTCAGTAAGGGTTCTTACAGGCAGGTCATACTGCCTGATCAGTTGTTTATTTACCTTCTGCCAGCCTGGTGCGGATGTGCATTGGGTCATTAAAACAAGTATTGCGGCCAGAAGGCCGAAGAAAATGTTTCTTTTTGTCTGTAATGGTTTCATGGTTAATATTGATTTGTTATTCATTTCAGTATAAAAGGTCCTTATTTCTCAATTGTCACCGGTCTGTTTCCAAGCGGATCAGAAACCTGGTCCATTCCGACTACATCATAGCCAAGCCACTGGTATGATTTCGACAGTGCAGCTGTTTTTGGCCATGCATAATCATGTTCCGCTGTTTTGGTCCAGATCTGCCTGTGTTCCTCAGTATCAAACATAAGTTCCATCTCAAAGTTGAATTTTGTGTCGGGTGATCCGATTTTCTTTGAGAAGTCATCAGGAAAACGCCTGAGCAGCTTTGATCCGAGATACCCGACCTGTTTCCTTAAAGCTGGTATGTAAACGTCAGTATAGTTCTTTTCAAAAGCCTCAAGATTCTGTGGTTCAACCTCAAAGAACATCTGCAGTTTGGCCATTGTCAGTGGTACGTCAGTTACATCGAGTTTCCCTTTTTCAAGGGCTATCCCGTACACTATCATTTCCAGAGGATCAGTGTCTGTGCTTTCAAGTGAATGAATCTCACCTGCCTTAACCGGTACTGCATCGCCGTAGGCTATATCTGCCCATTCGTCATTTACCCGGACCTTGCCCTTCCCTTTAATTACGAAACAGACCTCATCAACGCCCGAATGAAAATGCCGGCCCACAGTTGACCCCGCGGGTACCAGCAGATGATCAACAAAAGCCCAGTTTGAGGCAAAGGCACCCGGGCCGAGAGCCCGCCTGTAGAACACAGTGTCTTTACCCCCGTTCATGCTGAAGTAAGGTCTCAGCAGCTCTTTTTTCAACTGACCGGTATGAATGAATGAAGGCTTTGCATCTGGTTTCACAGCTGCACGGTCATCACCGGTCTCAAAAAGTCCGGTAGGATCTGCAGAATAGTTATAGCCACCTCTCCGGGGCATTCCTCCTGCACCTGCAGGAGAACCGTATCCGGCAGCTTCACCGGGAGTCATGACAGCAACGTTGAAATTGACCCAGTCAACGGGTTTATTTGAAGGATTATATACAGCATGTGAATTCCCTGATTTGCATGGTACCCCGACAGGTCCCGTGACAACTGCAGTGCGGCCGTTCACGGTGAATTCACAATCGCCGTCAAGAATTAAAAACATTTCGTCCGAATTGGTGTGAAAATGGTGACCTATCGAACTTTTGGGCATCAGGGGCCCGTGGTGCATGAAGTTTAATCCGGTAACGGCTCCCCTTCCCAGGAGTGTCTGCATGAATAAGGTTCCGGTTCCCTGGTGCACATTTTTGCCTGCGAATGCCTTAGCCTGGTCAGAATGACCGATGCGTCCCGAAAGAGGAACAACATTTTGTTTCTCCCGGGTAAGACCGGTTGTCTGCCCGTTCAGGACAATTAACGAGCCTAAGATCCATGTAAGTAAAACCGCCTGTACCGGTTTTGTAAAAAAATGAAACTGTATCATACCAGATCTGTTTTAGGTTATTAAATTAACTATTCTTTTGTCTTTGACCTATTTTCTTCAATACAATAATCAATCGATCAAAGTCTCTATTCAGGCGAAGGCCTAAATCCATGATTTATCATAGGAAATGCCTGATCTGTCCCATTCGGGAGTAGGTTCAAAATATTTTGCCCCTTTTGTCATCATCGCTTTCAGATTGTCATCGTTGAGTTCAATCCCGAGGCCGGGCGCATCAAGAGGCACATTTGCAAATCCCTTTGTTATCAATGGCTGTGAGCCGGTCAGCTTCACCAGGCCTTCCCACCACGGGTTGTCAACATTATGATGTTCAAGGCACAGGAAGTTTTCAGTTGCAGCAGCGCAGTGGATGTTTGCCATCCAGGCAACGGGTGTGCTGTTTGCATGAAGAGCCATGGGTATTCCGGCCTCCTGTGCATAATCTCCGATTTTCTTTGTTTCAAGGATACCACCTGCACTGACAAGGTCGGGGTGAATAACATCCACCGCACCTGCATCAATCAATTTTTTGAAACCTCCAAGCAATCCACCCAGCATATAAATATCCTCACCCGTGCAGATCGGCGTTTCAAGTGCTTCAGTTATCGACTTCAACTGGTCAGTATAATACCAGGCTACTGTATCCTCGAGCCATGCCAGCCGGTATTTTTCCACTGCCCTGCCAAGGCGGATCATCTGGTTCATGTCCATATGGCCGAAATGATCGACTGAAAGAGGCACTTCAGTGCCCACCACATTTCTTACATTTTCAACCACTGCGGCTATTTCCTCAAGGCCTTTGTCAGTGACCTGCACCTGGGTAAACTGATGGTCCTGCTTCCAGTAATCAGTAAATCCTCCGTTTGCATATGGTCTGCCCATATACCAGTTCCTGATGCTCCCTCCGTTTTCATTCCAGTACTTGTAATTGACCAGTCCTTCCTCCTGGTTGCTTATCTGATGGATACCGAGATCCATCTTAAGCCATGTGAAATTGTGTTCTGTCAGGCGTTTTTTCAGTTTTTCAAGTTCCACGGCAGGGTCCCTGTCTTCCGGAGTATCTGCGTAAATCCTTATCTTATCGCGGTATCTGCCGCCCAGGAGCTGCCATACCGGGACATTCAGTGCCTTGCCGCACAGATCCCAGCAGGCCATTTCGACAGCACTGACCCCGGCGCCCTGGCGTCCATGTCCGCCAAATTGTTTTATGACCTTGAAGATCATCTCTACATTGCACGGGTTAAGGCCAACTATCTTGCTTTTCAGGAACAGTGCAAAACGCTGATCGCTGCCGTCCCTGATATCGCCCAGTCCGTAAATGCCCTGGTTGGTATCAATGCGGATGATCCGGTTGGGTATTGAGCCTCTCCCACCCTTTTCGGCAACCCGGAGATCAGTTATCTTCAGGTCCGACGGGCTTGAAGCCCTTGAAACATTCCGGGTGGTCTGGGCTATAGTATCTTCAGTTGAAAGATGCAACAGACCACCAAGTGCAACACCACCCAGGGCGGCCTTTCTCAGGAAACTGCGACGATCACTGCCGGTAGCCGGGTTATTTATCTCAGCTATGACAGCATCCCTTGATGCTTTTTCATCCCGTAATTGTTTGTCCGCTATCTGCCTTAAAACAGTTTTCATTTTTTATGGTACCTTTTAGATTGAGATGCATTATTATCAGAATAAATGAGGTTGCCTGATGAGGCAACCTCATTTATATAATCAGTCAGGAAGCATATTTAAGCTTCAGACAGGTGTTTCCATTTATGTCCATCAAATCAGGGTATATCCCAGAAGACCCTGTTTACCAGATCATCTTTCCCGCCGACAAGGCGTGCAACCGCAGCCTCGTAGTTTGCTTTATTACGCGAAAGTTCAGCATCAGGATAAGAAAACCTGTGAACATACCCATTACCGCCATTCTCCAGCAACTGATCATCATATGCATTCCGGCTCAAAGCTGGATATCCGCTCCTTCTGAAGTTGGCCCAGGCTTCTGAACCGTTCCTGAGGCATACTATCCAGTACTGGGTGTTGATCAGGTTAAGGGCGTCAGATGAATTGTAAGCCACGGCTGATTGTGCTATATAGGCGTCCTGCTCTGCTGTGGAAACGGGTGGAAGATCTGACCCGGTCTGATCCAGATACAAGGACATAACATCCATATCCGCTTTTATTGCATTCTCATAATACTGCTGAGCACTTGCATCACCCCCGGAAATCCAGCCTCTTTTTGCTGCTTCGGCGAGCAGCAGGGAGGTCTGCGCATAAGTTACCCAGAACGTTGGGGCACTTTGTGATGCTATTATATTCACATTCATCTGTGAATAGTCATATCCCTGTCCCTTGACTCCCCTGTAAGGAGAATTCTGCAGATCTGTCCTGACTATTCCAACCGGAACACCATACTGGTCTGCCAGTGTAACGTTAGGAACAGGAGTACCCAGCGGGTCACCCGGATCATCAAACATTGCAATCATGTACTTGCCGCGCGGATCATTGGTGGCTTTCAGATGATTCACAAAAGGTTCAGCTGCATAGTAAAATTTCGGCTGGTTATTAACCAGGTTTCCGTTAGCACCATTTGTGTACAGCGTACCATCATAAGTAATGAAAGCATTATCAGTATTTGCTGTCATCACTCCGCCGCTGAATGCCTCTGCCACAATTGAAGCAGCTTTGGTTGGGTTGAGTTTTGAATAGCGCATACCGAGTCTCAGCAACAACGAGTTGCCAAGCTTCTTCCATTTCTCGACCTGAGCTGCAGCGGTGATGTTAGGATAATAACCATGGAGTCCGTAGATGAGATCTGCAGAAACAAAATCACCTGCAGGGTTCAGAGCAGCAATTGCCTCCTTGAGTTCCTTATAAACATCATCATAGATGGCTGCATCATCATCATACTCCGGGTAGAAATATTCCTCACCCGAAATGGCAGCAAGACCTGCACCGAAATAAGGAACATCGCCGTAATGGTCAACCATGTCCATAAAGAAATAGGCTTTCGTAATCCGTACCATACTCTGCAGGTTAACCTGATCAGTTGTCCCTTTCAGCAGATTCAGAACATGGACCAGTCCTTTGATTGAACCGGTATATTCTCCCCAGGGATTTCCCTGGAAACCGTCTATGTCATAATTGAAATTGAAAGCCAGGGTAGCACCATCGTTAAACGGATTGACAAAATGCTGAACAATGGTGTTTTCAGATTCCCATCCACCCATATTTCCTCTTACTGCGTCGGCAAACAAAAGACTCGGGTCAATTGAAGTAATTGCAAACGGGTCTGTGTTTACTTCCACAAAATCCTTGTCGCATCCTGCGATAAACAGCAGGGCCGTACTTAACATTATAATCGTTATCTTTTTCATGACCCTTAGAATTTAACATTTAAACTAAACATATAATTTCGGGTAGTAGGCAACGACGAGTTTTCATAACCTGCCCTTGTGTCACCCGAAGATTGAACGGATTCGGGATCAAGGTTGGGAAGATCCTTGTACAAGATCGCCACGTTACGACAGGAAGCCGTCAGCGTCAATCCCTTGACGAAGTCAAGGAAGCTCACCTGCCTGAATGCACTGGTGAAATCATAGGATACCGAGATGCTTCTCAGCTTTACGAAATCTGATTTAAACGTGAATGGATCCCCGATCTGAAGATTCCTGTAATCACCGTAGAAACCCTGCAGGTCGGTAACCGCAGTCGTGTTGGGCAGTCCGCTTGACCTGTATACACCCGGGAAAACAAGTCCGTTCTCTCCTTCCCTGCGACCTTCGAGTGAAAGCATTGAGAGGCCCTGCCTGGTCATGTTGAGTAATGTTGATGACAGCACCGTACCTCCGAACTTATAGTCAAAGAATACTCCGAGGGCAAGGTTTTTGTAGGTAAAGGTATTATTCCATCCGCCGGTATGTTTCGGGATCGAACTTCCTACCGGTACATAGTCGGTTGTCGCTATCAGTCTGCCATTGTCCCTTAAAAGAATATCACCGTTTTCATCTCTCAGATATGTCTTCGTATACAACTGGTTCATCGGCATTCCTACAGTGTAATACAATGATCCGAGAAACTCCATGCCGGTAGTATTAAAGTTAATTACCAGCAAATTATCAATTGGCGTTCCGTCAGGTTCCACACCAACAGAGAGTACTTCGGTTTTCAGAAATGCATTGTTCCACGAGGATATCCACCTGAAGTCTTTGGTTTCTACAGGCGTGTACTCAATCATGAATTCGATACCCTGGTTCTTCAGTGATCCAAGGTTTTTCTTTGAAGTACTGTAACCGGATGCGGTTGAAAGCTGAACATTCAATATCTGGTCTGTAGTCAGCTTGTCAAAAGCTGCCACGTCCACATGCAGTCTGTCATCAAACAGCCTGACCTCGAGGCCGATTTCCTTTTCTTCTACGGTAAAAGGCTGCAGATTCGGGTTGGGTGCACCTCCTCCGGCTATGCTTGCAAGGGTCTGACCATTAAACTGATTATTGGCAATATTGTAGGTCAGGTTACCTTCATAGGTGCCAACACCATTGGCACTTCCCACCTGGGCCCACGAACCTCTAAGCTTACCATAGGAAATCCATGACAGGTCTTTAAGCAATTCTGAAAAGACGAAACTGCCTGATACGGATGAGTAGAACTTGGAATTGTTCGCCGGATTCAGTACGGAGAACCAGTCTTCCCTACCTGTAAAGTTTAGGAAAAACATTGACCTATAGCCAAACTCAGCCATTGCGTACATTGAATTTACCCTGCTCTGGTTGAAACCGAAACCCTGAGTTTTGGTGACACCGTTGGCGATAGAGTACAAGTCCCTTACGGTAAAATGAGTGGCGCCGGTTGAAAAGTTGTGATTCTTGACCCTGAATGTATTTCCTCCAACACTGGCATCCACGGAGAACTTGCCGAACTGTTTGCTTCCGCCAACCAGGAAGTCAGCATTTATGTCAGTGCCCCAGCCTTCATTTACACTGTAGCTTCCCTTCCATGTACCATCAGTTTCCATTGGCTGACTGGTCCCTATGCCACCCGGTCTCTTGGACTCGGTAAAACTAAGTGAATAGTCATAGTTAAACCTTCCCTGTGCATAAAGCCAGTCAGTTATATCGTAGCGTAGTACAGCAGTTCCAAGGAAGCGGTCCCTGGTCTGAATATAACTCTGACCTGCCTGGTGGGCATAGTAAGGATTGTTGATTGTGGTCCAGCCGGCAACCGGCCACTCTGTTCCTGTGGCAGGGTTTATGGCAGATTCCTTACATATGGATAACGGGGTGGACAGGGCAATACGCGTCAGGAAGTTCATTGATCCTTCACCCTGAGAACCAATTTGCGGAGGATTAATGTAACTCTCATTGGTATAGTTGACATTCATTGAAAAATTGACTTTTTTGGTAATGTCATACGTAACCCCCAGGTTGGCGATGTTCCTTTTGTATTCATTCGTAGGCTCGATACCCTTTGTGTCAGTTCTTGCAAATGAGGCCCTGAAACTTCCATTTTCGGTTCCGCCTGAAAAAGCAAGGGTATTGTCGAATACTGTTCCGGTGTTGAAATATTCCTTGAGCCTGTTTTTCTGAAATTCGTAAGGGATCATTGTCCCGTTAAAGGCAGGAACAAGCTCTCCATCCAGTTTTGCGCCCCATCCGAACTGGCCGTTTGCTGTGGCATTACTGGCACTGACTGGTTTTAATCCGCCGACACCGAGACCATAAACATCCTGGAACTCAAAGAAGTCAAGAACCTCCTGGGCAGTAATACTGGTATTGTATTCCACCCCGATACCTCTGCTTCCCCGGCCGGATTTGGTGGTGATGATAATTGCACCGTTAGCCGCACGGGAACCATAGATTGCAGCTGCTGTTGCACCTTTCAGTACGGTCATGCTCTCTATGTCGGCGGGGTTGATGTTGTTCATGTTATCACCAAGGTCACGGGGTGATCCATAACCATTGGCACCTTGTGCGCCCTGGTCAATCGGGAGACCGTTGATAACAAGCAGTGGAGCATTATTAGCCCCGGCAAATGCAGCCTGCCCACGGAGACGGATCTGCGTACTCGCGCCAGCACCGGCAGCCGGTGCTGTGATATTCAGACCTGATACTTTCCCGACAAGTGACTCCATCGGGTTGATGGTCTTGGTCGCGATCATTCCATCCGTCTCGACAGCCGTTACGGCATAGCCAAGCTTCTTGGCTTCACGCTTGATACCAAGGGCAGTTACTACTATTTCCCCCATCTCAACCGTTGATTCATCAAGGGAAACGTCAATTACGGTTTGTGTTCCAACCGTTATCTCCTTGGTCGTAAAACCAATGAAGGAGAATTGGAGAACCGACTGATTGTCCGGTACCGTAAGGGTATACCTTCCGTCGGCGTCAGTCAGAGCACCGGTAGTAGTTCCCCTGACCGCCACAACAACACCCGGAAGTGAAGTGTCGTCTGCGGCCTTGGTTACCCTGCCGGAAATTGTCCGTTGAGCAAAAACAGCCTGTAAACCTGCAAATAGCAGGATTACGAGGAGCGTTGTGAATTTTCTCATAGTACAAAAGGGTTAGTGATAATTAAAAGGTTAGTTAAATATACGTGTATTTAATACACTTCAAAGTTCATGTTTAAGCAAAGCAATACAAAAGTCATAATAATCGCTTTCTTTTTTTTGTCACAGTAATTCAAAAAACAGTCAATAGCTGATAAAGTGCCGTATAAGCCGGCCCGGACTGTCGTTATCGTACCACTCTGGCACTGCCGCCTTTCATCACTCTCTCTGCCTCAGCCTTTGTTGCCCAGTTCCAGTCACCCATAAATCCATGACACAAAGCTGAATAAGCAGCAGAGAACTCGATTGTCTCCTGGGGGGCCTTCCCTTCGAGCATACAGGAGATAAGCGCTGATGCAAAGCTGTCTCCTCCGCCTGTCCTGTCAAGGATTTCCAGATTCTCATACTTTCTTGAAGCATAGAACTTCCCGTCACACAGCATAACAGTCTGCCAGTCGTTCAGAAGGGCTGTTTTGACATGTCTGAGTGTTGTTCCGACCACCTTTACGTTGGGATATTGTTTTACCACCTGCGTCGCCACGGTCCTGTAACTCTCCGGATCAAGATCAGCATAGGATTCTGTTCCTCCCTCTGCCTTAACCCCAAGCATTTTTTCAAAATCCTCTTCGTTACCTATTATGACATCGACATACGGCATCACCTCCTTCATTACCCTGATTGCCTTCTCCGAGCTCCACAGCGTTGACCTGAAGTTCAGGTCGAAACTGGTTGTCACACCGAGTTTCTTTGCGGTTTTGAGAGATGCAATCGCTTCAGCGGCGGCATTATCAGATATTGCTGTGGTGATGCCCGTAGTATGGAACCACCTCGTCTGTGAAAGTGTTTTCTCCCAGTCTATATCTCCGGGTTTGATAAGGCTGACGGCCGAGTGTGCCCTGTCATACATCTGCTTGCTTGCCCTGGGTCCTATACCCACTTCAAGGTAGCATAACCCGTTTCTCACTGTCCCTTTACCGTCAAAGGGAAGGAGGACCACTCCTGACATATCAACACCATGCTCCCTGCCCTTGTTGATTATGTACTGGCCTGACCAGATATCCACAAGCTTCGATACCCAGGCAGTTTTGTGACCCAGTCTTGAAGTATTGACTGCCACGTTCAGTTCAGCTGCTGCAATTGCGATATGCAGGTGGGTACATTGTTCAAGTCGTGCATGGTCCGGGGCAGTGAACCTTATCATCGCTTCGCCAAAACCTATCAGATCATATTTCTTTTCCATGTTCATTGCTTTTCAATTGATTATGACTTTACAAACCCAGACCTTTCCTGTTATAAATTGATTTGGGCATTCTGCCTTCAAGGTAATCGACTATGCCTGTAGCTGCTTCACATGCGACCCTGACTGTACATTCTTTTGTCAGTGCGGCTGTATGAGGGCTGATAATTGTTTTGGGATTATCAAGGAACTCCTCCTTATCCATTGGAGGCTCATTCGTGAGAACATCAAATGCTGCGCCTTTAAGCCTGTCCTCATCCAGCATTTTTAAAACATAGGCTTCGTCTATTATGCATCCCCTTGCCGTATTTACCAGGTAAGCCGAAGGTTTCATAAGCGACAGGAGGTTTTCACCAACATGTGTTCTTGTCTTATCAGTGAGAGGAACGTGAATTGAAAGAACGTCAGCATCTTTATATACATCTTCCTCGGTGTTGTAGCGAATCACACCCGGGGCAACGACGCTGTCATTGATATAGGGGTCATATATAATGACTTTCATGTTATAGGCAGCCATGCATTTTTTCGCCACCTGCTTGCCAATCCTGCCATATCCGATAATACCGAGAGTTTTTCCGTCGAGGTCAACAGGAAGGTAATAGCGTCTGGCCGTCTTAAATTTCCCTGCTCGCGTCTCCTTGTCAAGAAAGAGGAGGTGTTTTGTCAGGGCTCCGATCATTGCCACTGTATGCTCAGCGACTGTAACGGTATTGGCGTCAGGGGTGTGCAACACCATTATTCCCCTTTCAGTTGCGGCTGCAATGTCAACATTGTCCACTCCCGTCCCTGTCCGGCTTATGACTTTCAGCTGCGGTGCCGAGTCCATAAGCTCCGGCGTGAACTTAATGGTTGTATCAAGCATCACTCCGGTCACATCCTTAACCAGCCTGATAATCTCGGCGTGCTCGCCTGAGGGTATGTAAACAACTTCTGCTGCCTTTCTAAGTATATCGAGGGCGAGAGGGCTTACTTTCTCATTTACCAGTACTTTTTTCATATAAGCTTTTCCTTTTTAAGATAATCTTCAATTTTCTTTTTCACCTCATTGGCCAGTGGAAGCAGTGGCAATCTCGGCAATCCGCCATATAGTCCGGCCAGATCCATCGCATACTTGACAGCGGCCACACCCCCGGTGCCTGATACTGACTTGTTCAACTGAAGAATCCTCTCATTGAGTTTAAAGGCTTCTTCATAATTTTTACTGACAGTCAGATCATACAGTTTGCAGGTAATTTCGGGAAATACGTTAGCCAGCGATATTACTCCGCCCGGAGCGCCCATTATAAGCCCGTTCATGAAGAAGTTGGCAGATCCGGGCATTACGTTGAATACGTCTCTCACTGCCAGCAGGAATTTCTCAATATTCCCTGTTGAGGAATCCTTCACGCCTTTTATGTTGGGGTGTTTTGCCAGCTCTATGATCAGGCTGACTGACAGGGTTGTCCCCCCGCAAAACTGCGGAGCATTGTAAACAAGACACGGGGTTGTGACACTGTCAGCAACGTCAGTGAAGTATTTCAGAAGCACCGTATCATTCATCTCCTTCTTGAAATACGACGGTGGCAGAAGGGTTATGAAATCAGCGCCCAGGCCCTGTGCAATTTTGGCAAATTCAATGGTTTCCCTGGTTGATTCAAATATACAACCTGCCATTACAACCTGTTCGGGTCCCTTGTTATTGATAATTATCTCAAGTACCTTCTCCTTTTCGCTGTTGCTAAGGCTCTTGTTCTCACCATTTGAGCCCAGGGCGAGATATCCCTTTAGTGGTGACTTTGCATAGAAGCTCATATTATTTTTGAGCTTGTCATAAGCCACATCTCCCTTTTCGTCAAAGGGCGTTGTGATAGGAGCAAAAACTCCCATAAGTTTCTTTTCCATCTGTATTTAATTTTATATTTTTTTAACTTAAACTCATTGTTGTCCGTTGGCTGCATTCATGAATCTCCTCTGGTAAGATATTACCTGCGGAGTGGTGGTGAATTTAGCCAGGTACTGAGGCTCTGCAGTGATCACAATCCGGTCATTCATGTCACTGAACTCAGGTTCGGCAAGCAGCTTGTCAATGGCCGGATAATTCTCCTCTCCTTCCATGCTGCATATGATCAGGCGGGTATCAGGGAGATTTGCATTGCGGAGCATCCTGAGGCTGTGACGCACACTGTCAAGGTCATCGGAACCCTCCTGATTGTGATAATTCCTGTACTTAAGGATCCTCCTGGCAGTCTCCCTGACCTCTTTCAGATTGAGACCGTTATCAGAAGGTGGAATAAAATCCTTTTCAATGAAGAAGGTTTTGAGGGCCTCAAGGTGCCTGTCATCATTCGTTTTATCGAAATCCGACAGATAGTTGCTCATGGCTTTGCTGGCATTACCCCGGTGCCTGATGAAAGCATTGATGAAATATGGCCTCGCCTGAAGCGCCAGGGCTGTCTGATATGGCTCAAACATCAGGGTGAAATTGATGCGGAAACCCCGTTCGTGCAGCAAAAGTGCCAGGTTATGACCTCTGAACTTGTCACTGGTGGTGCCACCGTCATAAGGTCTCCTGAATTTCTTGTCGCCTTCGAGCAGTTCCTTCACATTTTCCCCATTTACCGGTCCGGTATGAGGAACCTTGATAACGACCCTGTATTTTGAAAGCATCTCCCTGAATCTTTCGGCTTCTTCAATCAGTTCATTTACTGAATCTGAGAATGGATTGTTCAGTTCCACGGAGATGTCACAGCCGGGGCCCAGGATGTTGCCTATCTCCTGCATTACCTCATCCCTTGTCCTGAACTTGTGCCCTACATTTGCCCGGGGATTGTTAATGAAAAGGTCATAGATAATGCCCGGGTTGCACGTAAGATTGGAAATGATGTTCCTTACTGATACTATCTCATACGGATTTGCACTGTCTGCCGAGTACAGGACTTTTGTAGGGCGTTTGATGCCATTCCTGTCATATGATATATCGCGGACCAGGTCTACGCGCAAAACATCATTCTCAGTCAGGTCGTACCGGATACTGAATCCCGCGGGCGTCTCTCCTGCCGGGGTTTTGAAGTAATCGATCACTTCCCTGAAATTCCGGGTAACGCCCACATGCGAGACATGTTTCTTAAGGAAGCTGTAATGTTCTTCAGACAAAGGAGCATTCAGTACCCTGTCCACATATTCCTTATCAGCGGTAATTACAGACGCCCTGTTCTCCCCGCCTGTGTTTGAGGAGAGAAGTGTTCCAATGGATATTCTTATCTTGTTCACAATATACTAAAAAAATTGAAATTTATAAAATTCTAACTTGATCGCTGCTACTTCTGCGTTGTCTGGCCAGAGGTCCGTCCCTGAGCATTCTGTTGAGGCATACCCGGTTGCGGAGGCCATGGATTCTGGGAAGACAGATCCAACTGCTCTTTCCATTCAAGCTGGTAATTAATATTGGGGCCCATCTTGTAATCAATAATGCTTTTGTCAGGATCCTTGTCCCCGATTATGTCTATCCTTGCGCGGTCAGTGTTTCCGATGCCGGCCGCGGCACAATAATTAAGATACCCGACATCTTCAAGCGGTACGCCCATAAGCCTGGCACACATGCTGTCAACAGCCACCACGTCCGGTCCGGCAAGGGCGATCCTGTGATCGACCGGGGTGCCGCCGATAGGACCATTCCCTTCCATGCCTTCAACGCCGTCAATTATCGTGAAGTCAGGTCTGAAGCTCTGCATAAGCAGGAACATGTTATAATGCAGCCACCTCGGTCCCCCGGAGTGCATGTTCCTCTTATAGCTTATCGGGCGGCCTCCGTTAACTGAACCCGGATTAAGGGGTGCGGCCATTATGATGTTTTTCAGGCCGCCGGTCATCACAACAGTGTTATGTGTCTTGGGCCGGCATATTGAAATTACGTAATAGTCAGGATTTGCTAAAATATCAGCGACCTCGATCCTGTCAAGATGAAGATTCCTGTCGAGAATTAAATAGGGCTTGCCCGGACCAGTTGAATTCAGGTCCACAAATTTTATGTTATAGTCTTTCGCAAGGTCGGTGTAGCCATAGAAGGCAAATCCGTCTGAAGAGTTCGGGCTCGAGCTTGATTCAGCAATCAGGATCTGCCCTTTATAGATCGGTTTGAGATATTCCAGCAAAGCGCGCATGGCCTCCTTGGGCGTTGCGCAAAGCTCATTGTTTGTGACAACCATATTTGGTTTGATGACCAGCTGTTTCTTTTTCAGCCCGGCTTTGATCTCACTTTCGAAAGGTCTGATCACTTCATACAACATCTGCTGGCGGTCTGTGCCGGTGGTAAAAGAGACCGGGCTGTTCCCGGAACCGGTAACCGGTCTCGGTTTGGGTTTCATGTCTGCCGGTTCGGCTTCGATAATATCCCTGAAACCGGTTGATAACATTGCTGCAGAACCCAGGCCAAGCATTTTCAGGGCATTCCGCCGTCCTATACTAAGTTGCTTCTCGGATTGACTCATTGTCTCGTCTTTTTAATAATTATATAAACAGGAACATTGTAACAAATACTAGCGCGGAGCTCTCCTCGACTGAAGTTCTTTTGCATAGCTTCTGATAAACTCCGGTGACGGGGCAGCTTTGGGATCATCAAATTGCTTCCCCATTGTTTCGGCATTGTCTAAAAGCCATTTAATGAACTGCTGCCACATTTCAGGAGTATAACCTCCGTCAGCCTGCTGGGCGGTAAACTTCCCTTCCTTTACCCCTGTATGAGCAAAAATATCCTGCATGCGGGTCTTCTCGGAGGCCTCAACGACCTGTTGTGCAAGATGAGGCGGAATAAAGACAACACCCTCACGTGTTCCCAGCACGATATCTCCCGGCATAACGGTAACATAACCGACCTGGATCGGGCAATTGATACCAATAACAAGGTTGGAGCTGTTTGCCTGCGGCCTGAAATCGCGAACCATCACATTCCATTCCGGGTTCACGTCAAGGTTGCCGTAAAGGTCTCTCAGTGTTCCTCTTATTACAGCGCCGTTGCCGGTCGTGGTCCATATTGAGGTGCCCAGGTTGTCACCTACATGTGACGCGTCAAGTATCCCTTCACAGACGTTTGCCACATATACATCACCGTTCTGCAACTGGTCAATGCCCCAGGTATATTGTCCCCTGGACCTGCCATCCTTGTTTCCCTGCTGCTGAATAAGACCATTCAGATCAGGGCGGTACGGAAGGAAATGAATTGTTGAAGCCCTGCCGCAAATGACAATCTCTTCACGCATCATTTGAAATCCGCCATAATACTGATTGGAATAAGTGGGTCTTCTGAATTCGCCAAAGCTCACATTGCCCTGACCTTCGGTATCACTCAGCCCGTTGAGGGTTTGCCATGCCTCAGTGACGGAAACATATCGCATTCTCGCGACAATATCATCAGAAACTTTCGGTCTCCCATCCTCGAAACGTTCTCCCTTCCAGAGCGAGGTGTAATAGAGCATCTCATCTTTTGTCAGTGAAGTCGGCTGGGCATTGACCGAGGCTGACATAACTGTACCGGCCAAGATGACAAGGCACAGCAGGCGAAGTGATTTCATGATCTTCATAGTAGTTCTTCTTTTTTCTTGATTACTAATTCTTTTATTATGATTCTGCTCTCGTTTTAAGAAGTGGCAGTTTTCAGGTTCTCATCATTCTTTCCTTTATTTTTACCGGGTCTGAGGGGTATGTGACTCCAGAAACTGGCAAGTGAAGAGGCCGCGATGTTCATCCATGTACCGTAGATTAGCGGTGCAAGGGCGGCTGCTGCACTCTTGAGCACATCATACGCCAGCCCTACGGCCAAACCTCCGTTTTTGAGGCCTACCTCAATCGTTATGGCTCTTACGTCTTCATCACTGAACCTCAATGCTTTTGAGGCTCCGTAACCCAGTGCAAATCCCAGTGTATTATGCAGGATGACGGCAATGAAGAGAGTCGGCCCGATAGTAAACAACGTCTGCTGGTTATGTGCCGCTACAACTACTATATACAGCATAATAGCTCCAAGTGAAAGCTTTGGAAGAACCATCTCCATCCAGTCTTCAGGACCGTTTGTACGACGTATGACTATCATCGTAACCGACACGATTGTGACAGCCCAGACAACCAGGATAAGTCCAGTCTGTGACGATTTCAGCACATCAGGGAATGGAACGAAGATGAGAACTATACCGGTAATAAAGGTAGCCAGTGCCAGTATGATCATGTTCAGATCCTTTTTTACCCATTCCAGTTTGCCGTACAGAATCTTGTTCGCAATAACGCCTGCGAATATCGGAATGAGGATCATGTTGACAATACTGATCATCATGTTTACCGCATTGACCTCAACCAGTTCGCCTGCAAACCAAATCATTATCAGGGGAGTCACGAGAGGAGACAACAGTGTGGCAAAAGTGGTCAGTGTTACCGACAGGGCAAGATTCCCTTTGGCCAGGTATGTCATAACGTTTGATGCCACTCCTCCGGGGCAGGCTCCTATCAGTATTATGCCAGCAGCAATCTCCGGTGGAAAGTGCCATATATTTATTATCAGGAGCGCAGCAAGCGGCATTAATATAAAGACCATTATTGTGCCGGCGATCACTACAACCGGTTTAGATAACTCCCTGGCGAAGTCCCTGAGATTCAGCTTTGTTCCCATGCCGAACATTATGACCTGTATTGAAGGAACTATCAGCTTGTTGGTATCAAATCCCCAGTCTGTGAACATCTGCGGGAAATAGAGCGTAAAGGAAACAAACGCGAAAATCTGAAGGGTAAATGACAGACCTTTAAACTTCACCGAGTTCTGTGCACTGAAAGAAAGGGCAAGAAAAAAACCAAACAGGACCAGGCCGGAGATGGGAAGCTTTCCATTCCCTGTTGCCAGGAGCAGGATTTCCGCAACTGCCAGCAAGGCAGCAAATGCAAGGTACGTTTTGGATGCGCCGGAATTTTTCATAAATGATCAGGATTATTTGTTGTTAAGAAATTTAATAACTGTGTCTCTTATCTGAACGGGCTGAAACCCGTATTTCTCTAGTAATTCTTCATACGGACCATTGCTTGCATAGCAATCTTCAAGTCCGATCATTTTCATTCTGACCGGGTATTCCCGGCTCGTCAGTTCAGCTATTGCGCTGCCCAGGCCACCGGCAACATAATGTTCCTCTACGGTGACTATCTTTCCCGTCCTCTTTGCTGCAGCCAGCACCAGGTCACGGTCAAGTGGTTTGACGGTATGCATATCAATCAGGAATACACTTACTCCGGCCTCTTCCAGCAGTCTTGCAGCAGCCACGGCTTTTGACAACACTGTCCCTGTACCAATCAGGGTTACATCATGGCCTTCCTGAATGACAATACCCTTACCGAGCTTAAATTCAATATCTTCATCATAAAGTACAGGCATCGGGGGATTCCCGATTTTCATGTAGCACGGACCGACATGCCTTATCATTGCATGGACGGCTTTCCTGATTGTCACCGGATCACCAGGATTTATCACTGTCACTCCAGGGATAGTCCTGATTATGGCCACATCGTCAATAGAATGATGGGTTGATCCCAGCTGGTCATATGTAAGTCCGGCGCTTCGGCCGACGATCTTTACATTCTGATTCATGTAACCGAGATCATTCCTGAACATCTCAAAATTGCGGGCTGTCACGAAAGGGGCGATGGCAGCAAACACAGGGATCTTTCCTGTTGTTGCCAGCCCGCTGGCAAAACCCGTAACGCCCTGCTCCATAATCCCGAACTCAAAATGCCTGTCAGGGTATCTTTTCTTGAATTCGCCCATTCCTGATCCGGAACTGCTGTCAGCCGACAGCACTATTACGTTGTTATTTGTTGCGGCGACTTCAGTCACAGCCGCTCCGAACGTCATTCTCGGGTCCTTCAGTTCATTGATCATATACCTGCCCCTTCCATTCTTACTTTCAACCCGTGCTCAATCTCGTCCAGGTCACGCTCAGCCTGTTCCATTTCTTCAGGTTTGGCTTTCCAGTAATGGTAACTGACCTTGCCCTCAGCAAAACTCAGGCCTTTCGATTTAACTGTATCTGCTATTATTACTGAGGGTTTGCCCTTTTCAAAAGGTGCTCCTTCAGCTGTTTCAATTATCGCCTCCAGGTCATGACCGTCAATAGTTCTTACAGCCCATCCGAAAGAGCGCCATCTTTCTTCAAGCGGTTCGTAGTTCATTACTTCCACTGTAGGGCCGCTTATCTGGAGTTTATTTCTGTCGACGAAGACGATCAGGTTATCGAGCCTGTGCATCGATGCTGCAGCTGCAGCTTCCCAGTTGGAGCCTTCGGCCAGTTCTCCGTCTCCCATGACGACATAAACCCTGGCCTCTGACTTGTCAATTTTCAGTCCCAGCGCCATGCCTCCGGCAATTGAGAGACCGTGGCCGAGAGCGCCGGTGTTGGTTTCCACGCCCGGAAGCTTATGCATGTTCGGATGACCCGGGATCCTTGAATCCAGTGCACCATAGGTATCCAGCACCGATTTGTCAAAAAAACCTCTTTCAGCAAGGGCTGAGTACAATACAAGGCATTTATGGCCCGCTGATAACACAAAACGGTCACGGTCAGGCCATCGTGGATTTTGGGGATCAACACGCAGCAGTTTAAAGTACAGGGCTGTCAGTATCTCGGTTGAGGAGAGCGCCCCTCCGCTGTGTCCAGCCTTGGCGGCTCTTATCATCCGCAGAATATCACGCCTGATGTCAAGAGCTGTGGCTTCCAGCTTTAATTTCTCTTTTATATCCATTGGCATAACAGGTAATTGCGGGAGTTAAAGGACCTGATGTCTGGACGCATAATCCACATAACAGGCGACTTTGGGCTCAGAGGCTGTACCCGTTTGCCATTTTGATTCAATCCAGGTTTTCACAATCTGTTTTGCCACTTCTGTGCCGGTAGTGAAAGCACCGATGGTCAAAACATTGGAGTTATTACTCTTTATTGCTCTCTCAGCAGAATAGGTGTCAGCACAGAGAGCAGCAAAAATACCTGGTACCTTGTTTGCAGCGATGCTCATGCCAATACCTGTGCCGCAAAGCAGAATACCCCTGTCAAAAGATTTCGCTGCCACTGCTTCCCCTACTGCAAAAGCTACCTTTGCATATATGGGATCATCGCTCCCGAAATCACTGACAGTGTATCCCATGTCGGTCAGCTGATTCTTTATAATCTCCTTCAGGGCCGCAGCATTCGGATCACACCCTATGGCCACTCTCAGCATCTTTTCGTCAGAAGGTTTTATCATAATGTTTATTGTGTTTTATATTAGGTTCTGTCAATATGCAACCGATTGTAACATCTCTTTAAAACTAATTACTTTTTTAAAATATCAAATGCGTTTGTCATATGCTAAAAGACACATTCTGGAAAAAAGTGAAGGGTGGAAGCACAGGGAGAGGATCATAAAACGCTGAAAACTGATATGTGTCATGAAAATCCTTTACAAAGCTCACCCATCCCGGTTTGATATTCATTAAATCCGGGCCTCTTACCAGGTTTGGTTATGTTTCAAGTATCCCGTTATCCTTCATGAATTGTATACTTTTCTCATGATTCGAATAGCATTCCTGCCTGTCTTCGACCGGCGACAGCTCAAGCGAGACATACCGTACACCATTTCGTCCCATCATCTCAACCACTTTCCTGACAGGTATCGGGTTGTCGGTGAGGACAGGCTGCGCCGTACCTCCTACGGTAACAATAGTCTTGAGATGAGTAGTCATCCATCTCTTCCCCAGAAGTGACAGGTACCTGGTTACATCCTCCGGCTCCGGGCTCATCCTTGCCGTCCTGGTAAAAGGGTTGCTTATGTCAAACTGAAGCCCTGTCAACACAGTACGATCAAAGAAATCAGACAATCCGAAACAGGTTGATCCGTCGCCAAAAAACGGCTCATTGATGTTTTCAACAATCAGCCTGACATTCCTTGATTTCGCAAGTGCAGCAGATTCTTCCGCTATGTGAATGACCTTTTCCAATTCCTCCCCTGTCCATCCTTTTTTATCCGGATTGTCGATAAACTCTGATAAAGAGAGAAGTATCCTCAACATACCCGGTCCCGGAAAAAGTACAGTGTTGCTCAGGCCTCTCCCAAACACCTCTTCAAAAGCAGGGTCAAGCGGGTTCCTGTGAATCTCATAGATCACCCCTATCCCGAGTGATTGGGCCAGGTCCGCCAGATTCCGGCAGTCATCGGCTGTCAGCAGAGCGTTATCATCGCGGATTTCAACGAAGTGGTATCCTTCGGATGATGAATACTCCATTATTTCCCTCAGGCTTGCAACACTGACAGGCATTGCAAGCCGGAAATTCTGCGTGGTAAGACCTATCCTGAGGTCAGGATGGTCAGCGAAAACAAGGTGCTTTCCTCTTCTGTTCATAACCTGGCTTAAAATTCCTGATTGTTTCGAAACATTAAGGCTTAATAAAGAAAGAGGATGTCATGGGAGGCACCCTCTTTCAAACCAAACCTCATCTATTGATCAAAAATCCGGATTTCTGTCGACCTCACCAGGCGGAACGGAATATATGAGTGACTGATATCCATTCCGGCCGGGTTTGAATCTGACATAATCTGAACCCTTCTTCCAATCCAAAATATTTTTATTTCTCCAATCTTCAACATATCCTTTATACAATTCCAGGACCGCATATACCTGATCTACTGCACATTTCTCCTCCGCATAGTATATTCCGGACCTGGGGGTGATCTTCCATAGTCAGTAAAAGTGTATTGATCACACTTACAAAACAAGAGAAAAGTTATTATAATAGCTTTTGTTTTTTCGTCATAGTAATTCAAAAATCAGTCAAAAGCTGAATAAGTGCCTTATTATGGATTATCTTAGCATTCTTTAACACTTTCAATCAGATGAAAAAACTTGTATTTCTCATTTTATTGCAGATTATCGTTTATCCCTCCGGTGCACAGGAGCAGAACTATCATAACAAAAACAGGTTTTAAATTTATCATAATATCACGATTTACAATTCAGGGTTACGAATATAAGCTCAACAGGGCCGGAAAGGTTTTGTGTTTCTGGCAGCAGAGATCTGGTCTTAGAAAACATGGTTGGCCAGCTGAAGTTATAGAAAGAGGATGCCAGAGCAGGCATCCTGTTATAGAAAGAGGATGCCAGAGCAGGCATCCTCTTTCAAACCAAACCTCACTTACTGATTAAAAATTCGGATTTCTGTCAGCTTCAGTCTGTGGTACAGGTAGTATCAATGATTGATATCCCTTCCAGCTGGGTTTGAATTTGACATAATCTGAACCCTTTTTCCAGCGTAAAAGATCTTCTTTTCTCCAACCTTCACAATATCCTTCAACATAGCGTTCGTGCTCGATGAGTTGCATCAGTGTCCATCCCTTTTCTGCCATGAGGGCCTGGGCAGTAGGCAACTGGCCGCGTATGCCAGTGCGTGCACTGTACAGATTAGGCTGATCGTTCGCCACGTTATTGGCACGGTCCCTGATCAGGTTAAGCCAGTAAATGGCGCTGTTGGGATCTGCCGGTGACAGATTGGAGGAATTAATGTTGGCCATGCATTCAGCATAGAGCAACATAATATCTCCAAGACGGATAAGCCTCACATTATTGTCTGACCAAAGCGGATCAAGACCGGTGGGGGCTTCGGATGCCTTGTCAAGCGCATATTTACGGATACCGAAGACACCCTTCTGCCCGATGACGGTCTCATCATCCCAGCCCTGTGCCAGATAATCCTTCTCAACACCATGCTGATCTGTAAAGTGAGCACCATTGGGAACACCCCAGAAAGTGGAATAGACCCTGTAGTCATACACTGTTGTCGGTACACCACCAATAGTCTCAGTCCAGTATTCATATTCATCAAGCTTTATATGAGGCACTGCAAAGTTCCACCACATGATATCCCAGGAAGTACGGTTCAGCGTCCAGTTCTGGAAAAGCCAGTTGACATCATTGTTGCCCCATCCTGCCGATGAGTTCATATTATTCATTTGGACCTCAAAGATCGATTCCGTGTTGTTCTCCGTTGTCCTCGTAAAGTTGTCCCTGAAATTCTGGGTAAGAGTGTATGTCCCATAAGCTGCGTCTCCCACTCCGGGAAGGATTTTTTTGAACTCGGCAGCTGCCTTATCATACATGCCCCTGTTCATATACAGCTTTCCCAGGAGAGCGGTAACAGCTCCGCGTGTCACACGGCCTTTCTCATAACCTGCTGTGTTATTGAGTCCGGATGCAAGAAGCGTCTGGGCCTTTTTAAGGTCAGATTCAATGAAAGCAACCGTACTGTCAGCAGGTGCCGGAGCCATTACGAATTCATCCTCACTTTGCGGTGGCGTTCTTCTAATAACGACCTTGTCATCGCCCCAGTATTGCGCCAGGTTCCAGTAATAAAATGCCCTCAGGAAAAGAACTTGTCCCAACATCATGTTCACATCGGCTTCAGTAAAATTGGGATCATTGGCCTCTTTCTGTGCTTTGGGTATTACATCGATGGCATTGTTGCATACCAGGATGTTGCCGTAGTAACTGTTCCAGACATTTCCTATTGGGCCCTGATTTGACTGTATATCAAAGTTCGAGATAGGACCCCAGGGAGTAAATCCTGCAGCATAACCGGTCTCATACAGGTCATCACCAAGAACGAAGTGCAAAATTCCCACGTCCCATACATACCCGTTGGCCCATTGGTTAAGCGTTGCATAAGCGGCATTAAGAGCCTGTGCAGCATGGTCTTTTGTGTTGTAGAATGTACCCGGCACATACCTTGTCTTATCAAAATCCTTTGTAATGAACTCTTCAGTACAGGAAACCATAACCAGGCACGCTATTATTAATGCTAATATCTTAGTTTTCATTATGGTAGTTTTTAAATGTTAAAAATCAACCTGAACACCCATAATAAGCGTACGGGCCTGAGGATAATAACCATTGTCAATACCTCTTGAAGTGTTAACCGAACCGCCAGCACCGATAGCATTTGATCCAATTTCAGGATCATAGAATGGATATTTAGTGATGGTCAGCAGGTTGCGTCCAGTAAGAAAGACCCTGAGATTACTAATTTTCACAAAGTCAGTTATGGTCTTTGGGAATGTATAACCCAGTGAGGCATTCTTCAGCCTGAAGTATGCGCCGTCCTTGATATACCTGTCAGATACCCATGTTATATTGTGGTTGGGGTCGTTACGGACAGCTCTTGGTACGGTAGCGTTGGTGTTTGTCGGGGACCAGCGGTCAAGGGCAGCAGCGCCACAATTGAAGTTGTTATGCATGCCCTCTGTCCACATAACCAGTTCAGCAAAAATATCATTGCCATAGACACCCTGGAAGAAGAGTGACAGGTCAACTCCCTTGTATGAAATGGATGGCGAAATGCTGTAGGTAAGGGTTGGAATAGGATTACCTATGAACTGACGGTCAGAATCGCTGATTTTACCATCTCCATCCAGATCGGCCCACATAATATCACCCGGTTTGGCGTCGGGCTGTATTTTGGCACCATTGTACTTATATGCGTCTATTGAAGCCTGATCGGGGAATACTCCAAGCATATGGTATCCATAGAAGGCTCCGATCTGGTGTCCTTCCTCAATCCTTGTGGCAGCACCCGGCTCAGTGGTACCGGCATTCCATGGGGAAGCGCCTCCAAGGCTGAGTACCTCGTTATGCAAAGCAGTCAGGTTACCGGTAATTGCCAGGTCAACTCCTCCTACATTCTTACGGACAGTGGCTGAAAACTCAACGCCCCTGTTCAGTATTTCACCGACATTCTTGTTGATATTGCCTGATGATCCGCTTGAAGGAGGAAGAGGAACGCCAACGATCATATCCACGGTGCGTTTATCAAAGAAATCAACAGTTGCTTCAACCAGACCATTGAATAATCCAATGTCAATACCAGCGTCAAATTGTTTGACTGTTTCCCAGGTAAGGCTGGGGTTGTTAAATCCGGTCACTGAAACACCTGAATACTTGGAAGTGCCGAAGACATAGTCAAGGCCCGATGTAAGGCCGCTTAAGTAGGTGTAAGGCCCGACAGGTGCATCGTTTCCGACAATACCATAGCTGACCCTGAGTTTCAGGTTATTGATCTGTTCAATTCCCTTCATGAATGATTCATCACTTATGCGCCATGCTACCGATGCTGACGGGAAGTTGCCCCATTTGTTGCCGGGTCCGAATTTTGAGGAGCCGTCACGCCTGAAATTGGCAGTCAGCATGTACTTGCCCTTATAGGTGTACATCAGACGTCCTAGATAAGAAATGCGGGAGTTTTCGTTTTCAGTACCAGAGACACCAAATCCTGTTTCAGTTTTCGATAGAATATCATTGGTCTCCGTCTGGATCGTCGTACCGTTACCTCCAAGGCTATGGAATTTATAATATTCTGAAGTATAGGCAGCCATTGCTGTCAGATCATGATCACCAAAAATCTTCTTGTAAGTCAGCATGTTCTCCCATACCCAGTTGTATGACCAGCTTGCGCTTTCACTCAGGGTGGTGTTGGCATAGTTCTTTGGCTGCATATCAGTCTTAAGGACAAAGTTCCGGTTCTGACCATCGGAGTTAATCAACCCCAAGGTGGTCCTGAAAGTAAGGCCTTTTATGAACTCATATTCACCATATGCATTGGCTATAAAACTCTTATTGTAGTTCATGTTTGTAGCGCGCATGAGCGAACCCACAGGGTTGCTGGCATCATGTCCGACCTCGGTGGCGTTATAACCTGAATATCCACCCAGTGCATTGGGATTAAACACCGGTATATTTGGTGTAATCTTTATCGCCTCTTCAATGGTCGACCGTCCACCGTTGGCATCCTCAGCTTCGTTTTGACGGTAACCAAATGAAATGGTTTCGCCAAATTTGAATTTCCCTGCCTGCCAGTTGGAATTCATACGTACGGAATATCTCTTGTACTTTGTGTCAATTATGATACCGTCCTGAACAAAATTAGTAACCGAGAAATAGTAGTTACCTGCATCCATGCCACCCGAGATGTTAACAGCATGCTCGGTTATTGCCCCGGTCTGGAATATCTCCTTCTGCCAGTCTGTTTGTTCTCCCGTATAGCCATGGGCAACAATATCAGAAGCAAGAGGAGGAGGAGTGGTGCCGCCGGCATTATTATTCTCAACGACCATCGCGGCCCACTGCTCTATATCCAGCAGATCAAGTGTTTTCCATGGTGTCTCCCAGCCATAGTATCCATTGTAAGAGACTCTTGGTGCACCCTTTTTGCCAGTCTTCGTGGTTACAATTATTACTCCGTTGGCACCACGTGCACCATATATGGCGCACGATGCGGCATCTTTCAGAACCTGTATGCTCTCGACATCCTGCACTGAACCAGTATAATTGTCCATAGGGATGCCGTCAACAACCCAAAGCGGATCAGTGGTATTAACACTTCCTACGCCACGGATCCTAACCGTAGCCAGCGTACCGGGCTGCCCCTGGTTGCTCTGCACCTCAATACCCGGGGCAAGACCTACGAGGGCGTTTGTTGCACTGGCAACAGGTGCTTTGTAAATAGCCTGTGCATCAACAACCGTAATTGCTGATGTTACATCCTTTTTTCTCTGGGTACCATAACCCACAACCACTATTTCATCCAGGGCCTCGGTAGACTCTTCCATCACTACATCAATTGCATTCCTGCCATTCAATGGTATCCGCTGTTCGGTATACCCGACAAAGGTGAATGTAAGTGATGCATTGGCGTTGGGTACTTCCAAAGAATATCTTCCATTAGCATCTGTTAATGCTCCAACAGTGGTACCGTCAACCCTTACAGAGACGCCTGGCAACGGTTGACCGTCAGTATCCTTTACAATCCCTGTGACTCGGATTTGTTGAAGCATATTATCCGAATTCATGTTCAGATCATCCGCCCCCAGACAATATGCATTGCTTCCGAAAACACTGAGGGTAAAAGTGAGAAGAACTAATCTTACAATTAGTAAGTGTTTCTGTATTCCTTTTTTCAATAAAGGAATAGGCTTGGTCAGTTTTTGTTCCATAACTTTGGTAGTTTAGATAATTAGGGCATTTTAACTTAATAAAGTAATTACTGTTAGTTAAATTTCTTGGATATTCCATATCCACCATGTGAGGTCAGGTTTAATGGCATGTTTCATACGCATTTAGTTATTGATTATTTATAAAATCTGATCACTAAAAAGTATTCACCTCACCATTCACTCCAAAGTTTAAGATACCGCACACTACTGCACATTTCTCCTCGATAGGTTTTTTACAGACTCGGAAGTGATCTACGACAGGTTATAAAAGTGTACCATCAACACTACCAAAGCAAAAGAAAAGTTATCATAATTGATTTAGTTTTTTCGTCATAGTAATTCAAAAATCAGTCAAAAGCAGAAAAAGTGCATTCCGGGATTGATCTGATCAGGAGAATTTGCCGGCAGTTTTATCATTCGCATTTTGTCAGGGAGTAACGAAAATCGTTTACCGGACATAATAACCGGATGTCTGTCGGTTCGCTTCTTTTTATAAAATTATGGACTATCTTAGCGTTCATTAATATTTGTGAGTCAAATGAAAAAACTTGTATTTCTCATTTTATTGCAAATTATCGTTTATCCCTCCGGTGCACAGGTGTCACAAGGACTTGAGGGATTGATTTGCAAAGGAGCCCGGGTACAGCTGGCTGGTTCAGGATATTCCTTTACCGAGGGTCCGTCCGTATCCCGTGACGGAAGGGTATTCTTTACCGATCAGCCAACCGACAGGATTTATGTATGGGACCAGAAGTCAGGCATAACTCTTTTCATGGAAGGTACCGAAAGATCGAACGGCACGTGGTTCGACCGTGAGGGCAACCTGCTGGCATGTGCTGATCTGCACAACAGCATTGTTAAAATAACCCCTTCAGGGGAAGTCATAACCGTCTATGACAAAGGTTTCGGAGGGGTGCACCTCAACGGGCCGAATGACCTGTGGCAGGACAGGAAGGGAGGAATATACTTCACTGACCCGTATTTCCGTCGTGATTACTGGGAAGCAGGGCATAAACAGGAACAGGACAAACAGGCAGTCTATTACCTGAATCCGGCCGGGGAGCTGGTGCGGGTTATAGAAGATCTCAGGGTGCCGAACGGAATTGTCGGCACTCCTGACGGAAAGTACCTGTTCGTGGCAGATATGATGGGAAGGGCTACATATAAGTATACACTAAATGCAGACGGTTTACCCGGCAATAAAACCCTGGTTGCAAAGTCAGGTTCAGACGGTATGACAATAGACCGGCAGGGCAACATCTACCTGACTGCCGGTAAAGTTCTGGTGTTCAACCCTGAAGGGCAGAAGATCGGTGAGATCGGACTGCCTGAAACTCCCACAAACGTATGCTTCGGAGGAAAAAAGAGAAATATCCTGTTTATTACCGCAAGGACTACCGTTTACACCCTGAAGATGAAAGTAAAGGGGGTCGAATAGCCGCATACGATACAAAAACAAGCCTTATTCACTTCAGTGGAACCAGAAGCTGTGTCAGTGAATGAGCCGGGAAAGAGTGCCTGATTTCATTTCCCTTGAATTTGATATCAGCCGGTGTGACTGCTACAGGCTCCTCAGCCCTGGGGTTGTCAGAGGCAGCTATCTTTCCGTTCACCACTGTGGCTTTTGCACTGCCGGTAAATTCTCCTGTCTGTAACAGTATGTTTCCGGTGATAGCATTAGTCTCATGTCTGTTGACCACATTCAGCACAAGGGTCTTGGTTTCATCGTTGAGGACGGCGGTGACATCGAGATACGGGATGTCGCTGAACACATTATTGCTGTATGTCTCACAGCTGGTGCTTACATCGAGAGAAGTTCCACGGCAATTGTTGCTGTACAGGTAAAACGCCTGGAAAGAAGCATTCCTGAAAGCCCCTTCGGGTGAATACCCCACAAGGTTTGACAGCATAGTCATATTGGCCATCTTAACAATATCTGCATGCCGGATAAACGAGTTCAGGTGCTGTGCCACCATCAGTGAGACCGTTATACTGTTCCCCCATCCTGCGGACCACTCGTCGAATGAAATATAAACCGGCCGTTTTGAACCTGTCTTGGTCATCGCCTTCAGGATAAGAGCCTTCACTGTCTCTATCTTCTGATCAAGGTCAAGGCCGAGGCACATCATTCCCTGAAAGCTTCTGTCATCACCCAGGGCCTCAGTTGCATACCTGTGGACGGAGAGGTAATCAATTGTGCCTGTCATATGCGAAAGCACATAGTCATTCCAGTCTATCCAGCCATTATCCGGCTTGTAGTTCGATGCCCCGCTGGCAATCAGTTTGATGTCCTTGTCAACCCATTGCATAAGTTTTGCAGCCTCAAGTGCGAACTTTACATAGTCTTCAGCATTTTTCTGTCCCATCTGCCACGGTCCGTCAATTTCATTCCCCAGGGCCCAGTATTTAACCTTGAAAGGTGCCTCATTGCCGTATTTTCTTCTCAGGTCAGAATAATATGTTCCCTTTTCCAGGTTGCAGTATTCAACCCAGTGTCTCGCCTGGTCAAGAGTACCCGTCCCGGCGTTTATGCATATGAAATTTTCTGCGCCGATGAGTTTGCAGAGCTTTACATATTCGTCAGTGCCCATATGGTTATTTTCAACCTGATGCCACGCCAGTTCAAGTCTTGCCGGACGCTGGTCCTTCGGGCCAATTCCGTCTTCCCAGTTGTATCCTGACACATAGTTTCCTCCGGGCCATCTTACGACCGGGATTTTCAGCTCACTGACAAGCTGAATGAAATCCTTCCTGAAACCGTTTTCATCGGCAAAGGAAGAAGCAGGATCATAAATGCTTCCGTAAACCACATTCATTATGGGCTCAACAAATGCCCCGTAGATGTTCGGATCAACTGTGCCCGTCTTACGGTCGAAATCGATTTTTATCACAGCGTTACCCTGCGAGAACAGATTCCCCGAAAAGGTGAGGATAATGCAACTTAAGAAAACAATCAGCTTTTTCATGATATCAGTTGGTTTTATTTGTTGAACAGATGCTACTGGAAATTGGATAATATATCTGGCATTGGCTATAAAAATAACTTATTCCGGGCATATAATCTGCAAATTCAGCTGTTGCTGCTGATATTTCAGTCCGGGGGAATAGAATTGCTGCCATTTTTCATTTATCTTTCCATGCATTTTATAACAAAGTTACAATCACCTGAACAAAAACTCTCCAAAACATCTGTTTATGAAAAGGGCTTATATTTATCTCCTGATCCTCCTTGCTTCCTGTTCCGGAGAAGCAACAGAAAACGAAACGACCTATTGCAATCCGCTTAACCTCAATTACCGGTTTCAATACACGGACAGCACATCATACCGGGAAGCAGCCGATGCGTCGATGATAGTATACAGGGACAAATATATTCTTTTCGTTTCGCACAGTGGCGGATATTGGTACTCGGACGATCTGCTACGGTGGAACTATCTCCCGGTCACATCACTGCCGATCGAGGACTACGCACCAGATGCGATAGTAATTAATGACACCGTATACTTTTCTGCATCCTCAGAGACCAGGAAACCATTCTATTACAGCACCGATCCGTTTCAGGATAACTGGAAACCCATGAATGACACACTGCCGTTTGCAGTATGGGATCCGCATTTCTTCATGGATGACGACGGCCAGAGATATCTTTACTGGGGATGTTCAAATTTCCTCCCGATTTACGGGGTAAGGCTGAATTCAGCAATGCAGGCTGTCACTGAGCCAAAGATCCTTATTGAGCATAATGCCGACAGCCATGGCTGGGAGGTGCCGGGTGACCAGAACGAGCTGACCCGCAACGGATGGAATGAGGGAGCCTGGATGACAAAATACAACAACAGGTATTACCTCCAGTACGCCGCACCGGGAACAGAATTCAAAACCTACGCTGACGGCCTCTATACCTCCGCTTCACCGCTGGGGCCGTTCGAATACGAGACCTACAGCCCCTACTCATACAAACCGGGAGGGTTTGCCGGCGGAGCCGGACACGGATCAACATTCCGGGACAGGTACGGAAATTACTGGCACGTTGCTACCATGTCAATTTCGATCCGTCATATGTTCGAACGGCGCCTCGGGCTGTTCCCGGCTGCATTCGACAAGGATGGGGTGTTGCGGACCTTTACCGCTTTCGGTGATTACCCGGCAACTGTACCTGACAGAAAAGTCGATTATGAAAAAGAGGGTAATTTCAGGGGATGGATGCTTCTCTCATATAAAAAGAATGCAGATGCGTCATCGGCCATGGAAAACTATCCGGTCAGCAACGCCTTCGATGAAGATATAAGAACATGGTGGTCAGCAAGTACCGGTGACAGCAGGGAATGGCTCAGCGTGGAGCTGGATGAGGGCTCGACGGTGAATGCTGTCCAGGTAAATTTCGCTGACAACGAATCGACACTCAGGCCCGGCAGCAAAGATATCTTCTACCGTTATCGTATTCTGTCATCAAATGACGGGCAGTCATGGGATGTCATTGCAGATAAGAGCAACAATACTGCAGATGCATGCCATGATTACATCGAACTTGAAAAACCAGTCAGAACGAAATACATTAAAATAGAGAATGTCAGTGTTCCGGACGGTAAGTTCTCAATCTACGACCTGAGGATATTCGGACTCAGGGAAGGCAGTCTGCCGCTGCAGGTAAATGATTTCACGGTTGAGCCCGATGAACAGGACACAAGAAAAGCGAAGGCAGAATGGCCAAAGGATGACCAGGCTACAGGATACGTTGTAAACTTTGGCGTAAACCCCGGTAAGCTGTACAGTTCCGTTATGGTTTACGATGCCACTTCAGTGATGATCACAGGTCTGAATAAGGATGTGACATATTATTTCACTGTTGATGCCTTCAACGAATCAGGTATTACAAGGGGCACCAGGGTGGTACAGGCAATGATGAAACCTGGACTTTAACCTGCCTGATTATCCCAGTCAGAAGGATCGTACTCGCCAAGGGACAAATGTATTTCCACCGGCTTATTCTCCGGCAGGTGGAGAGTACAGTCAGCCTTGCCCTTACTGAATTCCCTTATAACCCCTGCAGGAGCGTTGATCTCTTCAATCCCATGCCTGGCAATCAGAGTTATGTCCTGGTCTCTGAGTGAAGATATGGTGATATCAACTGTCCCTGTCTGCATGTTCCATGTCAGCTGATCGATCCTGGCGAATGTACGTGCCAGCATCCCCTTTATGGATCCCTTTTCAAGTGTGGGAGGAAGTGCGGGCAACACCTCGATCACGCCGGGGCGTGAGTAGAGAAGCATCTCCATTAAAAGTGCTGGAATAGCTCCCTGTGCATCCGGGACTGGAATGCCGTAAGGCTCGCGTGAAGACCTTAAGGCAGTGCTGATGTAGCCCTGTTCAACCAGTTGTCTCAGCTGAGTATCGACGATGAGGTGGTCCTTGAGCCGGGCGCCTGCCAGGGCCCGGTGACATCGACCGTAGGCAGCCAGAGTTTCGCCTGCGACACCATTAGGCATGGTATCGAACGTGCGCCTCCTGTTGGCTAGCTTTGCGGCCAATGCCAATCCAGGTGTACGGTCGGGGTCGATCTCATTGCCAGGCCAGGCACCGTAAAGATGGGAAACATGCCGGTGGCTGTAGCGCTCTTCGGCTTCAGGCCAGGCCCATTCCTTAAGCGTACCGTCTGACTCGAGCAGATAGGGAGGTAACTTCGCAAGCATCGCCTCCCATTTTGCAACACTTTCAACGTCTGTTCCCAGGATACCGCAAGCCTGTATCAGGACATTAAGTACTTCGCGGCACACCGCGATGTCCATGCCGGAGTTAATCAGGACCGGCCCTGGCTGATCCTTGCTGCGGGATACGTTCTCCGGTGAGATCGAAGGAACAAATATAAAATTGCCGTCCTGGTCCGTAACGGTCAGAAAATCTTCGTAAAATTCAGCGAGTTCTTTATAGACCGGTATCACACGGTCGGCAAGGAAATCCTTGTCTCCTGTAACCAGGTAATGGTCCCAGAAATGGCGGACACTGCACCCTCCGGCAGAAATCCAGTACGGCCACACCCCTATCCGGGTGGCAGGGGTATAATAGAATTTGACGCCAAGGCCTTTATCCGGGAAAAGCGGATAAGAGGTGCCTCTGCAGCCGAAGATGTTTCCGGCATTCTTCCGGCAATCAGACCTGATCTCTTCCATCCATCTGAAGTAAGCCTCCATCCCTTCCCTCAGGTCGCCCTGCACAGCACCTTCCATCTGCAGGTTTATCGTGGAGTTTATTCCTTGCGCCATAACCGGATAACGGCCGCTGTTAACTATGAACCAGTAACGGCCCATTTCGAATATTTTCTCAAGTAATGCGGACGAATAGTCCGGTCGTGACAGCTGGCCTGCCAGGAGCTCCTCGGAGGAGATGCCGTATTGCGTGGCGCCACCGAAATTTACGGATACCCTGTTGAGCATTTCCGACTGTATCCCCTGATGCCGGTCAAGCAAGGCCTGGTAGTCAGGTATGAGAGCCTCTGTCTCCTTGCGGAGGTCCCCGGCTTTCTCTACAGTGAATACCGGAAAGTATTCGATACGGGTAAGCAGCATCACAGAGGAGGCGTTCTCAATCACCAACATATTGCCGTCTGTCCTTGCTGACCCACCGTTGCGGACCACCCGGGTCACTCCGGCATAACCGCTGTTGTCGACAGCGGGATCGAGGCGGCATTTATAAATCAGGGTCTGCCCGTTGGTTTCCTGGCGGACCTCGCAAACGTCAACATCCTTTGGGGCCAGCTCTTTCTGATCAGCCTCCAGCTGGACCATTGCCGCCATGTCAGGATCCGTGGTGCCAATTGCCCTTGTGGCTCCCCAGTCCATCCCGGAACGCATGCTCCACCTGGCAGATCTCTCCAGTGATATTCTTGCATTCATGGTCTTGCCTTCCGGGGCACTGAGCCATTGGACAATGACATTGTCAGGCCTTGAAGCAAAGGTTCTGCGCGACCATTCTCCCTGTTCGTCAGTCCAGATGACCTTGATCTCACCATTCTCGAAATTGACTGTGCGGACGTAGTTCCCGGCTTTACCGCTCTGGGGAAGGTTGATGTTCATCATAAATGCCGGGACCGTGAGGTGCGGCTCGGTATCCTGCTTAACCGGGTTTTCATTCATATGCTGAATTGCCAGGGAGATGGCTTCGCTGGTTTTACCCTCCAGTATCATTTGCCTGACCTGCGGAAATATATCTGCTATGCCGGGTGCCTCCAGTGGCCTCTTCCAGGGCATTAGGAGACTTTCATGGTGAAAAAGTATTTTTTCCGAATAAGGATCTCCAAGCAATTCGATATTCATCGTACCGTTGCCGGAAGTGAGCGCCTCGCTGACCAACTTCCCCGGAGCAATGCTGCAGAACCCTCTTTGCGGAACGATATTGCGTCTTATACGTTCCTCCAGCGGCATTGGCCCTACCGGCAGCTCCATGCGTGCTGCAGGTCCGGGAATGAAGGGCTCCTTCCGGACATTTTCAAGATATTCTGCAGTACGGTTATCTATTGCCGTCGCTTCTGTTTTCGGTTGTTCTTCTTCTGCTGCGAGCAACGGCGATGCCTCCAGGGCACCTGCCAGAACTGCGGCTGTTGCACTTGTCTTTACAAATTTTCTGCGTTCCATAATACGATTAGCATGAATTTAAAAGGCTGACTACGCCCGGTTAATCCAATCCATTGTGTTCCGGCTGCCTGTTTTCATACGGATTTTTACAGGTTTTCCCTCTGGTAATTGCAGATGGCAGACAGCGTCACCTGGTTCAGGTTTCGCCGCCAGCACACCTGATGAAGCTGAGATCTCCTCAATACCCTGCCTGGCGATTAAGGTTACCTCCTGTTTTCTCATTGAGGTGACTGTCAATTCCACAGAACGGGTGTCCATGTTCCACTCCAGCCTGTCGAGCCTGGCAAATGTGCGCAGAAGCATCCCGTTTATGTATCCCCTTGTAAGCGAGGGAGGAAGGGCTGGCAGCACTTCGATGACTCCGGGGCGTGAGTAAGCCAGCATTTCCATCATCACTGCCGGGATTCCGCCCTGTGCATCAGGAATTCGCATGTTTGCGTACGGATCGTGAGGACACAGGAGAGTGACGCCCACATAACCCTGTTCAAGCAGTTGCCTCAGTTCGGTGTCTACTATATAACTGTCTTTAAGCCTGGCACCGATCAAAGCGCGCTGGCACAGGCTATGGGCAGCCAGCCTTTCCGGTACGCGCTTCCGGTTTGCCAGCACTGCGGCTTTGGCCAGTTGAGGGGTGCGGTCAGGGTCAATTTCATCACCCGGCCACGCGCCATAGCATTGTGAGACATGCCGGTGGTTATAACGTTCACCAAGACTATGCCATGCCCATTCCTTCAGGGTGCCATCCGGTTCCAGGAGGTAAGGGGGCAGCTTCGACACCATTGCCTTCCATTTCGGAACGTTGTCGGCTTCTATACCAAGTACCTCGCATGCCTGAACAAGATTGACCAGGACTTCGCGGCATACCGCAATATCCATACTGGCATTTATTACTGCCATACACCCCGGGTTAAGGTTGCCGGGATGGTTCTCAGGTGAGAAGGACGGGACGAAAATGTAATTTCCGTTTTTGTCGGTAACCGTAAGGTAGTCCTCGTAAAACAGGGCAAGATCCTTATATGCCGGAACCATGTGGTTCCGGAGGAAATCAAGGTCACCTGTAACAAGCCAGTGGTCCCAGAACGGACGCAAAACCCAGCCGCCGGCGCTGATCCAGTATGGATGCGGCCATATCTCCCTGGTAGATTCAGCGTAGTCGTACATCGTAAAAACGCCTGAATCCTTGGTCGGTGCGATGGCATAATGGGTGCCGCGCATGCCGTAAATGTTCCTTGCATTTGTACGGAAGTCCGGCACAAGGCTTTCGATCCACCTGATATAGGCCTCTTCGCTTTCGCGATAATTGCCCAGTGAAATCGGTGCAACCTGCAGGTTGGTATTTACGTTGGTAAGCGCTGACACGCTCCGGTATTTTCCTGTGGTGATAATGAACCAGTAACGGCACATTTCGAAAAAGGTCCTGAGAAAAGCGCCTGAATAACCAGTTGATGACCGCTGATCTGACAGGAGCTCCTCGGATGAAAGACCATATTTCGTGTCATCACCGAAATCAACGGTGACGCGGTTGAACATCTCCGAATGTACCTTTCCGGCTCGTTCCAGCAATGCAGGGTAGTCAGGTTCAAGTTCATCCAGGGACTGACGCATGGCTTCCACCTGCCCGTCGCTGTAATCGGGAAAATACCCGATGCGTGTGAGCAGCATCGCTGACTGTGCGTCTTCTATAACCAGGGTATCACCTTCCATACGGGCTGATCCGCCGTTACTCACCACTCGCGTAATGACTGCATAACCTCTATTGTCAACCGAAGGATCGATGAGTCCCTTGAAAATCAGCCGCTGTTCGTTGAAGTCAGGCTGAGGGCCGGCGGTGCCGGTCCTTCCACCCTGTGCTCCGGTGCGGTTGAGCGTTGCAGAGGGATTTTGTCCCGCTGCAGGGCCTCGTCCGCCTGACCCTGCCGACAGTGTGATACGGACAGTCAACGATTGTCCTTCCGGGGGTGTAAGCCACTGGACAACGACGTTGTCAGGTCTTGATGCAAAGGTCCGGCGGATCCACTCACCACGCTCATCTGTCCAGTGAACCTTCACCTCCGTGCTTTCGAAATCGACAGTACGGAGATAATCCTTCACCATTGGTGTTCCGGGTGACTCGAGAAGCATGGAGAACCTCATGCCACCAAATCCGCCTGACCGTGCAACGGGAGTTTTCTGCCATTCCCTGTAGCCGAGCATTGCAGCCTCGCGGTATTTCCCTTCCAGCACCATCTGTCTTACCTGAGGGAAAATATGAGCTATTACAGGAGCTTCGGATGATTTCCTGCGTGGCATGAAAAGGCTTTCATGGCTGAATGGAATCTGTTCGGTGTAAGGATTGCATGCCAGTTCAACGTTTACCGATCCGTTGCCGGAAATAAGTGCCTCACCACCGGGCAAAAGACTGCAGAAACCCCGCTGTGGCACAATCTTCCTCCTGATCCGCTCCTCCAGGGCCATGGGTATGATTTTGACAGCAGGGGTCAGCCTGGATTCAGCTTGCAACGGAACTTTGGGCAGGTATTTTTCCGATCTGACACGATGAATGTATTCACGTGTCAGATGGTTCTCCCCTTTCATGCGGCCCGGCTTAAATTGCCTCGGTGGCTTGACTGAACGCCCGCAACCTGCCGCAAGCATCAGCGAGGATGCCTGTAAGCCTGCAAGACCGGATGCAACGATTCCTGTCTTTAAAAATACTCTGCGTCTCATGACTGAATAAAAATTTGATTATGACATACTTGAAGCTTCGCCGGCGCTACCTGGTAACGCCGGCGAAGCGTGACAAAACTCAATTGGCCAGTTCACCGTTTATCTTTATCGATTTACCGGCAGGTATGGTAAAGGATTTGGTTTTATCGCCATAACGGACGATACAGGGCTCACCCAGTATTGATTTTATTTCGCACGAAGACAATATTCCTTCTTTCCAGCTCATACTCACCTCGAAACCTCCCCTTGCCTTCAATCCTGAAACAGATCCGTCTTTCCAGCTCACCGGTAAGGCAGGCAAGAGGGATATCTCCCCGGCGTGGCTCTGCAGGAGGCATTCAGCCACCCCTGCCGTGAATCCGAAATTGGCGTCTGACTGGTTGCTTGCCGGATTATGAAGATTGTTTCCGAGCCCGCGCATCATCATCGGGAAGCCACCGGGCCTCCTGGTGGTCATTGGCGGTACGCTGAAGAACTGCCTGATTGCCGTGTCTGCCCTTACTCCGTCTTCGAGCCGGGCCCAGTCACAAATATCCCATGCGCTGTTCCAGCCTAATCGTGCAACACGCGGTTCAAGCCACTTCCGTATTGCAGCCGCAATTTCAGGATCTTTCCTGAGTGTGATTGAGTTTCCGGGGAAGAAACCGAAGTTTGCTGACATATTATGGCCTTCGTTGCCTCTTTTCCAGTCCTCGATCCACACCTGCAGCAGTCCGTCACTACCGATCATGTAGGGTGGAATTTTGCCCAGGGTTTCCTCAAGTTTGCTGCTGAACTCCGCATCCGTGTCCAGCAACCTGGCAGCTTCGATGCAATGGGGAAAGAGGTCCATGATCATCCCGATATTCATTGTGGTTGTGGGGGCGAGGAATGCTTCCTCCGCTCCTTCACTGACGAAGAAGCCCTGTTCGGGCGAATTCGAGAAGGGAATTACTAGGTAGTTATATTTCGGGTGCAAAGTCATAACGTCAAGAAGGAACTGTGCAGATCCCTTCATTACCGGGTAGTATTTCCTGAGGAATTCGATGTCACCCGTGTAGAGGTAGTGTTCCCAGATATGCTGGCAGAGCCATACGCCGCCAACCGGCCACATGCCGTACTGTGCAGCGTCGACAGGCGCTGTTCCGCGCCACAGGTCAGTGTTGTGATGGGCTACCCACCCGCCGGCGCCGTAGTATATGCCGGCAGTTTTCGCCCCGTTTTCTGCCAGGTCCTCAATCAGTCTGAACAATGGCCCTGTACATTCGGAAAGGTTTGTCACCTCAGCCGGCCAGTAGTTCATCTCGGTATTAATGTTGATGGTATACTTGCTGCCCCAGTTGGGGAGCAGTTCCTGGTTCCAGCGACCCTGCAGGTTTGCCGGTTCGCTTCCCTCCCTGCTGCTTGCCACCAGCATGTAACGGCCAAACTGAAATATCTTCGAAATAAGGTCAGGATCACTGTCGCCCTGTTTAAGCGCTGCCAGCCTTTGATCTGTCGGTTTCTGATTTTCGGCCGGATCACCGATGCTGAGGTGGACCCGGCTCATCAGCTCCGTGAAATCATCCAGGTGCGTTTTCTTCAGAGTACTGAAATCCTTGCCTTTCACGTCTGCCAGGATCTTTTCACAGCTGGCGGCAGGGTCCCCGCTTATATCCTTGTAATTGACGAAGCTTGTCGCACAGGTAAGGATGAAAGTCACGGAGTTGGCATCAGAGATAACCAGGCTTGAGTCTGTTGTCTGCAAGGTTCCTTTTTCGGGAATTGCCACAACATCAGTCTGGAATCCGAGACCTGTCCCGTCTACTTTTGCTACCAGCCAGCTGATCTCCTCCGGGATGTATTTCCAGAGTCCGTTCAGGGTCAGCCTGTTATCTCCCGTACTGGTTTTTTCGGTGAAAGGACTCTTTAATTTCGCCTCAACAGAAACTTTGCCCGGCTTGTCTGCTGATATCTTCATGACCATCACATGGTCAGGGTATGACATGAATACTTCACGGGTCATTGATACATCACCGTCAGTGTAACGAACAGTGACGATACCTGTTTCCATATCGAGTTCACGATAGTAGTCCTTTACTGAATCACCTGTGACCTTAAAATCGAGAAGCAGGTCGCCTATCGGCTGATAAGCCTGTTGCTGAGCCGGTTTCCCGTAAAAGTGCTCATCAGCCAGTTTTTCTGCCTCCTTGAATTTACCCGCGAACATAAGATCCTTTATCTGTTCGAAATAGTTGCCGGCATCCGGATCATTGTAGTCATGAGGTCTCCCCGACCAGTATGTCGATTCGTTCAGTGCAATCCGCTCATTTTCCACTCTCCCGAACACATTTGCGCCCATGAAGCCGTTCCCTATGAACAAACCGTCAAGCCAGGCGTTACCGGCAGGTTTATCATACCAGACCACCATTTCCTTCGGATCGCCGGAAGACTGTGAGGAGCATGAAAAAAATGCAACCGATATCAGAAACACAAGTAATGTTCTGATCAACTGAATATTAAATCTATCAGCAGTTCTTTTCATCTGTTTGCCGTTAAGTTGGTTCATACAACACTATTTAAAACTGACCCAGTCTGTTTCCACCGGGTTTTCTCCCTTGAGCGTCAGGACAAGATTTTGTACGCCGCGCTTTTTCAGTTTTACGCGTGCGCTGACTGTAGTCCACTCAGTTGTGGCCGGTACTTTAACCTGTGCAATTACAGGCCCGCCCGCGTTATCGAGCCTTATCTCCAGCATGCTTCCGGAAGGAGAAAGGGCGCTTACATTCACTTTCCTGACCTTCTTGCTTCCAAAATCGACAGCATTGTATGATATCCATCCGTTCTGCTTGTCGAGCACGGTCTTCCAGCCCTTGAAAGCATCGAGCGTATCGATGTATGCAATTGAAGCTCCATCCTGGCTGATATTGCTGTAGCGGTCGAATTCGATCCTTGACGAAGCGCTGGTCACTCCCACACCGCGGTGTGTCGGGATGACTTTCTGTATTGTGCCGTCAGGATTGAAGAAGAGGCTGTCGATGCAGGCAGACCTGTTCTTGTCAAATTTCGGTGAGTATGCGCTGTTATGGTAAAAGAGATACCACTGGCCGTTGTACTCCACGAGTGAATGGTGATTTGTCCAGGTGCCCATCGGGGTCTCGTCCATGATTACTCCTGCCACTTTAAATGGTCCGAGAGGGTTATCACTGATCGCGTATTCAAGTCTTTCAGTTACATTTTCAACATGAGGATACGTCAGGTAGTAAATCCCGTTCCTTTCGAAGAAAAAGGGTCCTTCCACAAGTCCCTTGGTGGGCAGATCTCCGATAACAACAGGATCGGATGCGAGTTCTGTCATGTTGTCTTTCAGTTTGGCGGCAAATATCCTGTTGAGTGAGTAGTAAATATATGCCTGGCCGTCCTTGTCGATAAAGACTGAAGGGTCTATTCCCCTAACCCCGGCAATCGGTTCCGGCTGCGGCACATAAGGTCCTTCAGGGTTATCAGCTATAGCTACGCCAACCCCGAATCCCCTTCCGGTTTTTAAATTGGCAGGAAAATAGAAGTAATACTTCCCGTTTCTTTCGACGCAGTCAGGTGCCCACATGCTGAACGAGGTGGGATTTACCCAGGGAACCTTCTCCTGGGTTACAATGACCCCGTGATCAGTCCAGTCGGTAAGGTTCGATGACGAAAAGACATGATAATCTGCCATGCAGAACCAGTCCTTGCGCGGAAAGCTCTCCGGAGCCGGGATGTCATGTGACGGGAACAGGTACATCTTCCCGTTGAAGACCCTGGCTGTCGGGTCAGCCGTGAACTGGTCCCGGATCAAAGGATTTTGCGAACTGGCGAGGGTGCCGATCAGCAATATTCCGGCAGCGACAATTAATCTTAAATTTTTCATAGTTATGTTGGTTATGTTTATTAGTTTTTCATCATTCTCTTTCGGTTCTTTCATTGGATATACGGAACCAGTCGAAATCCACAAACCCGCCGGGGTTTTTGGTAGAGTAATTGAACAGCCCGTAACGGTATCCCATGAAATGAGGCATGGAGTATTCCATTTTAAGCTGGTTGCCGATTGGTTTCCAGGTTTTACCGTCAAGGCTGTAGTAGAAGTATGCTACATCCCTGCGATCAGTAAAATCACATTCTGCCTTGAGAAATACCTTTTCCTGGTTCAGCGGGATGCTTGCCACTTCCACCGGTCTGCCTGACTGTGCATTAACCATTACAACCGATTTGACCCCGTCATTGAATCTGACCCCGACAAGTCCGAATTTCCTTTGCAGCAGAGCCAGTCCGGCAAAATCACCATCCTTCATGTTTGTAACACCAATCAGCGTTGATCCGGAGCATTCCGGACCCAGGGTTCGCTGTGTCAGAGTGTTCCTGGCCTGTGTGAAGAGAGAATCGACCCGGGTCGTTGTCAGCCGGAGATATCCTTTTTTCCTGTTCACTGACCATGCAGAGTTGTCCGGATTGTGGTTCCATTGCCACACAAGGGGAAGCGATGGTTCCTGTTTTTTCCTTTTGAACTCATCAGATGCCACTATGCCGGGTATAAGACCTCTCCCTGCAGGAAGGTCGAGGGCTTCCGGCACTTTGCCGTCGATCCCGATGACCGGCCATCCGTTTTCCCATTTCATCGGGACAATATAGGGTATGCGGCCTACCGATCCGAAATCCCGGAAAAGGTAAGCGTACCATTTCCCGTCAGGTGTGTCGACCATACCACCCTGGGCCACGCCAAGATCCTGGAAAACAAGCTTTCCTTCCCAGGGGCCGGTAAGCCTGTCTGCCCTGTGGACCACAACAGTACGCATACCTCCGCGGGGCCAGGTAATATTGAACAGGTAGTATTTACCGTTCAGCCTGAATAACTGCGAACCTTCTCCCAGTCCGCTGTCAGGCCCCGACGGGGCACTCGCATTCTCTATGATAACCTGGTTTACACCTCCCGGTTTTACTCCTGACAGATCTGCATTAAGCTCAACCAGTGTGAGTTTTTTATTGCCGTAAATAAGGTACACCCGGCCGTCATCGTCGAAAACCAGTGTATGATCATGGAAACTGGGGCTGAATGATATCTCCTTCCATGGTCCCTTCCCGATGTCCTTTGTCGACCATATGTATGTTTTATTTGTCGTCGAAGAGAAGGTCGAAACATAATACGTCCCGTTATGATACCTGATACAGCTCGCCCATGAACCTCTCCCGTAAGCATTTTTCCCGTTCATGAGATTCAGCTCGTCATTATCGCCAAGGGTACTGTAGGCATAGCTGACTATTTCCCAGTTAATAAGGTCTCTCGACTTCATGATAGGAACGCCGGGAGACATATGCATGGTTGTGCTGCTCATATAATATGTGTCACCGACACGTATCATTGACATATCGGGTACGTCCGCCCAGATGACGGGATTAACGGCTCTGTTTGTCTGAGCCTGAACCATAGTACTGGCCAGCAGGGCTGAGCACAATGTTATACAGAATAGTATCTTTTTCATTTTCTGACTTTTAAATGTAATGTATGTTGGTAAAGTGTTTCATCTTAAGTGCGGCGGTACCGGATAAAAGTTACATTGGGTTCATTCCGTTACATTTATTAATATCCTGGAAACCAAACCCGGGTTTTCATCCCAGTATTTAAAGGCTTCAGGAGTTTGGTCAAAGGAGAATATTTTTGAGATCAAGGTTGAATAAGGTTTTTCCCGCTGTTCAAACATGCTGATAACAGATGGGAAAACCCTCAGTGAGTTACGCGAGCCATAAAGATTAATCTCTTTGCGAACGATCAACTGGGAGTTGAAATGGACCTCCTCTTTCGAATAGCCTATTGTTATGACCCTCCCGGCAAATGATACAGCCTCAAGGGCAAGCACAAAGGTTGCCGGATTCCCGACGGCTTCAACAGCTGCATCAACGCCTTCGTTCCGTGTCAGCTCCCTGATTCGAAGGAGAGCATTCTCTTTTTTACTGTTGATTGCATATGTCGCACCAAAGGCTTTTGCCGTTTCCAGTTTCTGATCGTCGATATCGACTGCGATTACGGCAGCGCCTTTTCGTACACAGGCGCACAGAGCACCGATGCCAATGACACCGCAACCGATAATCAACATGGTGTCAGTCTCCTTTATTTCCCCGCGGTTTGCAGCATGATAACCGACACTCATAGGTTCGACCAGGGCAAGCTCCTCAAGTGTAAGTATCCCGCTGGTAAATACTTTGGTGTAAGGCACCCGAATCTTCCGGGTAAGAGCCCCGTCACGCTGCACCCCGAGTGTCTGGTTAAACTCGCACGTGTTGATGCGCCCCTGACGGCATGCAGGGCAGACGCCGCAATTCGTGTAAGGATACACTGTTGCTTTATCTCCCGTTTTAATTGAGTCAGGAACCCGGTTTCCCTTGTCGAGGATTACTCCGCTTATTTCATGACCCGGAATCCGGGGTAAAGTCACCAGCGGCATCAGACCCCTGTAGGAATTTAAATCGCTGCCGCATAATCCGATATAATGAACTTCCAGCAATATTTCGTCCGGTTCAGGGACCGGTTCACGGATGTCAGTTTCCTGAACTGTTCTTTCTTTTATGATTGCAAAAGCTTTCATCTTTGTTTTTTAAAATTTCATCCGGTCAAGGTAAAAGACCATAGGCTTTCACTGCATTTTCTCCCAGTATTTTTTCCCTGTCCTCATCAGTCATGGTCCTGGTATAATCCATTACCACCTGCATAACCTGTTTATAGGATCCGGCAAGTGTGCATACGGGCCAATCCGATCCGGCCATAAGCCGGTCTGTTCCGAAGGCATTGAAGACGACATCAAGATATGGAATTAAATCTTCCCGCCGCCAGGTTTTGACATCTGCCTCAGTAACCATCCCTGATAATTTGCACCAGACATTTCTGAACCCGGCAAGTTTTTCAATGTCCTCCTTCCATGGTGAAATCACCCTGTCCCTGATAAATGGTTTGGCAATATGGTCAAGTATAAAGACTTGTTCCGGGAACTGGCTGACCAGCTGAATTGTATTTGACAAATGCCGCGGAAAAACAAGGATATCATATGCAAGTCCGTACTTCTGCAGGTATGAAATGCCTCTCAGGAATGAGTCGCTGAGCATGAAGTAATCATCCTGCTCATCATGTATGACATGCCGTACTCCAACCAGTTTGGGATTCGCTGAAAACTGAATTATCTGTTCCTCCGCGTCAGGAGAGCATAGATCGATCCAGCCTATCACACCCTTAATGAAACCGTATTCATCAGCCAGGTCCAGGAGCCATTTTGTCTCTGCCAGCGACTGACGCGCCTGCACTGCCACCGAACCATCAAATCCGGCCGACGACAGCTCAGATTCCAGCTGCTCCGGCAAATAGTCTTTCCGGAGGATTTCCATATCATCGGAGATCCATCCGTATTCGCGTGAGTTATAGTGCCAGAAATGCTGGTGGCTGTCGATTCTCATTATTGACGAATTGAGTCGGTTTTAACCTTGTATCCTGAGATGGCATAATACAGGATAAAGACGAACAGCGGGATCGGTGCGAAGAAGCCTATGAACATGCTTGAGTTATCAGCAATCCAGCCCATCACGGGCGGGAAAACAGCCCCTCCAACTATGGACATCACGATGAAAGAGGAAGCTTTTTTTGTTTGTGGTCCCAGGTTCCTTATGCCCAGAGCGAAAATCGTCGGGAACATAATTGACATAAAGAAGAACACACCGTACAGGCTGATCAGGGAGACCCATCCGAGCCCGAGGCTTACCAGGGGAAGAAGGAGACAGCACATCAGGGCATAAACCGCCAGCATCGCGGCGGGCTTGAAGAATCGCATCAGCCAGCTTCCCGACATACGCCCGATCATGAAGAGTGCAAAGCCGAAGGCCAGAAAATAAGGACCGTTCTCCTTGTCAAAGTGAAGTGCCTGGTTCTCATCAGTGACGAAATTGATCAGGTAGCTGAAAATCCCCGTCTGAGCCGCGACGTACGAGAACTGCGCAAGAACACCCAGCACAAAATGCTTCTGCTTCAGGAGCGGCCTGGTAGCAGCTGATGGATTATCCGGACCGGTGTCTGAGTCAGCTGCATCGGTCTCCTCCGTTATCTCAGGGAGAGGAGTTTTCAGAAATACAATGGCAACGGCAATAACAACAAGACCAATCAACATGTACGGCAGTACCAGGGAACTGAGTTTCTGACCGTCGCCGGCATCCTGCGCCCTGTAGATATACAGTCCGATAAGGGGCCCGATCACCCAGGCCAGACCGTTGAATGACTGGGAGAAGTTTATCCGCCGTTCGGCTGTCTCAGGTGGCCCGAGCCTCGTCGTATAGGGATTTGCAGCAGTCTCAAGTGTTGCCAGTCCGCAGCCCAATATAAAGAGACAAATGAGAAAAATCCAGAATGATTCGAATGAGGTGGTTGCTGCAATGAGCAATGCGCCGGAGGCGAACAGGGACAGGCCGAGTATTATTCCGTTCTTATATCCGAAAGACCTCATGAAGTATCCGGCAGGCAGCGCCATGACGAAATAAGCAATGTACACCGCAAACTGGATCATGCCTGACTGAGCTTTCGAAAGGTGAAGGATATCCTGAAAATGCTTGTTTAACGTATCAAGCATGCCATGAGCTATCCCCCACAGGAAGAAGAGGGAGCTTATCATAATGAAGGGCACGAGATACGCCCGGGTGGTAAACTTCTGTCTTTGCATGGAAATGAAATGTATTTTACTTGTTTTCTGTTTATTACCTGTTTTTTTAATTAAATATTGAGCCAGGGGTACTCCTTGCTTATCAGTCCCTCTTTTACCATCTCACTGTAAAACTTTTCAGGGACTTTAGCCAGTACCGATTCCACATTGTCCTTCACCCGGTCAGGATTGGAAGTATTGAGTGAGATGGCAGCCACTCCCGGCGGAGTCAACCCGAAATTAACGCAGGCCACTGAAGGTATCACATTGTGTTTCCTGCAGATTGAATAAAACTTCTCACGCCACCGGAATTTCGGACCGTCGCTTTCAGGAGTGATAAGCCTGTAGTCATAATAACTGCTTCCTGTCAGGAATCCTCCGTGAAAAACCGCTGAGTTGATAATTGCAACTCCCTTTCCTGCCAGCTTTTCGATAAAGGCCAGCAGCTGCGGCGGATGATTCATGATTGTCAGGCTGTTAGCCAGCATAATCCAGTCGAGATCAACATATTCAATTACTCTGCTTATGACTTCCCAGTCTTTTGAGCCTATGCCGATGGCCTTTGTCCTTCCCTGGTTCTTAAGGTCCGACAGTGCTTTATACGCTTCAAGGATATCTTTAAAACGATTCTCCTTTTCTTCCGGGTTCCGGCCCTGATTTATATATTCATCAGGGTCGTGCACTGACAACATCTGAGGTACATAGGCTCCTACCAGCAATTCATTCCCCTGTTCGAAGCATTCAAGAATACCTTTGTAACTGATTTGCTGCCTGGCATCATTTTTCAGGCCAAACCAGACACCCTTCTCGAAAGCAGGTTCCGGAGCTGTTAATTCTGTGCGGAGCCAGCCCAGTTTATTACTGATCAGGACATCACTTGCACTTATTTTCAGTTGCTGCAGACATTTCCCGAGTGTTTCAAGCGCCAATCCTGCTCCGTATTTACCGGCACTGTCAAAAACCGGATTCTGAACGTTTCTTATGCAGTCACTGACTATTTCAAGTTTCGTATCAAAAGAATTGACACGGTATAAGTTTCCCAGCGCGCTGGTTCCAAAAACAATCCGCGGTATTTTGATGCCAGTTTTTCCTATTGCTGAATATTCCATCTGAGATGATACATTAACAATGATTTACTGTCTCAATTATCTCTGGAGATTAACTGTAACTTTCCTTCCTTTATAGGTAACCACTTTATCTAATTTCCCATGAACAGCTGTCCCTTTGCCCTTATTTCCGTCCTCGAGGACGATATTGAACTTGCGTTCTTTCAGCATTCCCGGGAAAGTACCTGTTCTCTTGCCAAAAGTCAATGTTTTTTTCTTGTTATCCCAGCTAAAGGTGATTAATGAATAAGCACCCTTCTCGTAGTTGTAATTATCATTCTCGTCCTCATATAAGGTAAATTCGCCATTGGCGCCTTCATAAACCCTGATTTCCAGGTTATCCCATTTTTTTTCTGTGGCGTACTGCACTTCCGGACCGAAAGGTATAACCGATCCTGCCTTCACAAAAAGGGGAATTACATCCAGGGGCGTTTCCCTGGTTACTGTCTGTCCGCCGGTGTATCTTTCTCCGGACCAGAAATCATACCATGCAGCTCCGTCCGGAAGATAGATGTCCCGATCTTTTGCATCCGGTTCGGTTACCGGTGCAACCAGAACAGATTTTCCGAACATAAACTGGTAACGTTGTCCATAGGCCGTGGAATCCTGAGCAAAGTCCATAACCATAGGGCGCATTATTGTGGATCCATTCCTGGTGACCTGGTAAGACTCAGAATATATATAGGGTAAGAGGCGATAACGAAGATTAAGCATTGCTCTCATATTATTCTCAACCACCGGACCAAATTTCCAGGGTTCGGTTTCCGACTGAAACCCATGTATGCGGAAGATGGGATTAAACACTCCCCACTGAAACCAGCGGATGAGCAGTTCATGGTACTTTTCATCACCGTACTGCGATCTCCCGGGCCGGAAGAATCCCCCGATATCAGTCGTCCAGTAAGGCATGCCGGTGATCGTATAATTCAACCCTGCCACGATCTGTCTTCTGTACCCATCCCAGGTACCGCCGATATCACCTGACCAGTTTATGGTTCCATATCTGTGCTGGCCGAGGAAAGCCGACCTTGTAAGAACGCAAACACGCTTGTCTGACGTTGTCTTTCGCTGGCCTTCATAAACTGCCTTGCTGACAAACAGTGGATATGTAAGCCGGTAAAAATCACCGGGTCCGAGGTAGGTTTCTACTCCTTTCAATGCATCGTTCTCCGGTTCCGTGGCATCCATCCACCAGGAATCAACACCATGAACAAACAAATTATCCCTTAGTGTATTCCAGTAGGTCTCCCGGGTAACAGGATTGAAATAATCGAGCCACTTGCTATCGGGTATATAAAGGTTGTTTGCCAGGTATTCCTTCCCTGTTGCAGAGTTTCTGTCAGGATTTGACCAGATTGAAATGTTGAAATGTGCATTCAGGTCGTGAATCTCCTTGATAAAACCTGCCGGATCGGGATAACTGGTCTCATCGAAGACAGGAACGCCCCAGCCATTGTTACCCCAGTATTGCCAGTCCTGGACAATTACATCCATCGGTAAATTCCTCCTGCGAAATTCCTTAACCGTCTCCACAAGCTGGGCTCCGGAACTGTATCTCTCCCTGCACTGCCAGAACCCGAAGGTCCAAAGAGGAAGCATAGGTACATTGCCGGAGAGATTGCGATAGGCTGATATTACCTCATCTGCCGAAGGGCCATAAAACACCACATAGTCAAGCTCTCTGGCCGCAGGTGAGCGAAAAGTGGTCAGGTTGCCGATCTGCCTCCATGACACAACAGGATTATTGGTTGACTTGCAGCTTAACCTGATCCGGTGTTCCCCTCCGGTCAGGTTGATCAGTGCATTTGCTGTCGGAGGAAGCCATGTATTTCTCTGGTCAATAATGGCAGTATCATCTATAACAACGAAGTGGTGGTTTTCCATGTCGCCGTAGTCAACAAACAATGAATATGTGCCACTTGCAGGGACATTGAATGTACCGGTATAAAATGACTGGTTCTGTACCTGGCGCTGTGTGCCGGAGGTTGTTGTCAGATCCGTAACCTGGCTGTTCCCGGTCTCACCCACCTCCTTCTGAAGGGAAACCAGATTATCATTCGGATTAAAATCCGTCAGCCCGTACTGATGCCAAAGCAGCCCGTAACCTTTTGCGGAATAAACGAAAGGAAGAGCAATCTGTGAATTGACCTGAGTCAGCCTTCGGGTGACATTCTTAATGTTATAATGGCCATCCTGGAACTGACCAAGCCCGAACAGATAGTCATCCGCCGGAGATTCAAAACTCTGTTCGGCAAGAAAGATTGTTTCTCCTCCTTCCGTTACTGGAACCAGGAGACGTGTGTCTGCCTTTTCCCTGAGGAATGTTTTTCCTTCCTTATCTGAAAATGTGAGTGTCCCGGTATTTCTATCGACGGCAACTGTCATCATTTTTCCCTGAACCAGCACAGCATCATGGGTTTCTGATACTTTATATACAGGTTTCTCTGCTGGGGTGACAAGAATAAGTTCCGTATCTATTGGCTGTGTGCCTTTAAAGAATCTGATTCTCATGGCATTATCTGCCAGGGGTATGATTTCCATGGTGCCCCCGGAACTATTGATACTGACTCCCCGGGCATTTTGCTCAAGGGAGAGAACTTTCTGTCCCGCACAAAATACAGTCATGACAAGGAAAGGGATGAAGATCAAAAATCTCAGTTTCATTTTGGGTGATTATTTATCATTATTCATAAAAGTGCACCTGTCAGGACTGAAGCTTACTGTTATATGCTATTTAAAAACAAGTGCATCTATCGCAACCGGACCCGGGCCACGATTGACTATTGAGATGGTGTGTTCTCCTGGCGACAATCCTTTTATTTCAGCCACTGTCTGCTGAGCCAGGCGATTGCCATCAGTTGACAAACCGGTTACAGCCATTGCCTTGCCATCAACCTGGATTTCAATTCTGCCGGCGCCCTTTTCTTTCGGGGATATGATCATGACCTCTGTGCCTGTGAAAGAAGAGCTCCAGGATTCCCCCGGGATTTTGCTCATAGTGAGATCATTATTATAGTCGCCGGCGCCGATGTTGCATGAGCGGATCCATCCCGGGTAAACAGCCCCTGGATCATCGTCGTTATACCAGTTCTTGTCATGAGTGATCCGTAAAACATGGCAGAGGGTTGCAAGCGACTGATCGGTAATCCCGTTTAGTGGCCTGATTGTTCCGGGTGAAATCACTGTCAGCCCATTATCATCCTGAACAAAAGATAAAGGCGTATCCGAGCCGACCACTTCGATCTTCGATATTTTACCCAGGGTAGCTCCGTCTGAACGGAGTGCTTCAAGCATTACCGGACCACCACCCCAGTTAAGAAGAGAAGCGTACAGGTAACCGTTATTCCTCGTATAATAAACCTGTTTTTCCTTTTCTTCAGACACTTCAAACGGTCGTGAAGCATAGATGGCCTCACCGTTGATCTTTAACCAGGCACCGATGTCTCTGCAGATCCTTACAACCCCGGGATCCAGATCACCGCGACCGTGTTGTGTAAGGTTGAGCAGCAGGCTTCCGTTACGTGACACATTCTCGAGCAATAACCTGATTATCGTGTACGCATCCATATAACTCTGGCCTGTCTGGTAGTGCCATGGAGCAATAGTGGTTTCTGTCTGGAATGAATATGCCATTATCGTCTGTTCGATTATGGCCTCAGTACTCTTTACCAGCGAGCGGTCAACAAAGGGGATCAGCTCAGGATTATTCTGAAAGCTGTCATACCTTCCTCCTACTCCCTTCAGGTTAACAACTGCATCCATTTTCCCGTCATTAAACTTCAGGGATTTATTATAGAAGTTGGCGATAAGCTGCGGAGCGAGAAATCCGAGGCCCATTTTCACCCCCAGATCTGTCTGCGAATCACCTGCATGCTCGTCAAAGTAAATCAGGTCAGGATGATATTTTGAGATCGCATCGTCAATCCTCCACATAAACTGATTGCTGAAAGGTGATAAGAGAGGATTTTCCTTTGTATGAACCGGTCCGTAAAGGTCAGCCGGATCCATACCTTCCCACCATTTTCCTTTACCATCCGCCCTGGTCTGAAGAGCGTCATAAGGCACACCGGCAAAAGGACCGGTGGAATCACTTGTATACCGGACCGGCATAAACTGACCCCATGTGCGTCCGGGTGAGTTATGGAATCCGATCCCGAAACGCATACCTCGGCGCCGGGCAGACTTTTCCCATATTCCGACAATGTCTGCTTTTGGACCGACATTTACCGAGTTCCAGGGCTGGTACGCCGAATTCCAGCAATCAAAGTTATCATGATGGACGCCCATCGCCACAAAATATTTCGCACCCATGTCGATATAGAGATCCATCAGTTCATCCGGGTTCCACCTGTCGATTACCCAGTTATGGCAGATATCCTTATACCCGTATTCCGAAGGATGTCCAAAGTACTCAAGATGATGCCTGTATTGCCTGCTCCCCTGCATATACATACCCCTTGCGTACCAGTCGCCCTGCTCCGGCATCGACTGGGGATCCCAGTGTGACCACACGCCAAATTTCGCATTTCGCCACCACACGGGAACCGAATAGAGCCGGCTTAATCCCTCCCAGTCGGCAGGATAGGGTCCGTCAGCCGGTTTCAGCTCAGGAAGATTCCAGATATCCGGTGAAAGCCCCAGATCGCCGGTCCCGGTAATTATGTAATCCACATTAATGCTGATATCGTCATCCTCATGCCTGATGACAAGAATGGCACCCGCAGGAATATTGATATCGGTTATAGCATTTATATAGGTGCCGGTAAGCGCTCCTGAAGAATGTACGTTTACTTTTACAGCCGGCAGATTGTTGACAGATACGCTTATTGTTCCTGTTTTTATTGATGCATACCGAATAGCCAGCTTGTCTGCCTGTGGCAGTTTTTTAAACCTGATTGCCTCACCCGGGTGAAGCAGGCTGACAAGGCAACCCCCTGAAGCTGCCTGGTCTGTAATTTTTGATGCCCCGCCGACAAACCTGGCGTCTTCGGCTTCAACTCTGCGATTTTCATCCGCGATGGCCGGACAGGATGAAGACAGTGCAAACAGCGATGCTGTCAGAAGAAATAAGAACTGCCTCAGGGTATTATTCATACAGTTTTTAATGGCTAAAATGACACAACCAGCTTTTTCCCTGTATATGTCACAACTTTTGTATACTTGTCACTCAACTCAGCACCTGTTCCCATCTTTCCGGCAATCAGAACAACTCTGAAACTGCGTTCATATATCATCCCCGGGAAAGCGCCCGTACGGTTACCTATAGTCAGTGTTTTCTTACTGTTATCCCAGACAAAGGGGATCAATGAATACGCACCTTTCTCGTAGTTATAATTATCATTCTCGTCCTCATATAATGTGAACTCTCCGTTAGCACCTTCATACACCCTTATTTCCAGGTTATCCCATCTTTTTTCAGTTGCATATTGCACATCCGGACCGAAAGGTATGACTGAACCTGCCCTTACATAAAGAGGAATGATGTCAAGGGGAGCATCCCTGACAACCTTTTGTCCCCCCTTTAGCCTCTCCCCTGTCCAGAAATCAGTCCACTCTGTTCCCGAAGGAAGGTAAAGCTCCCTGGTTCCCACAGTGCTGTAATCCTCTTTTGTGTCTTTCGAATACATTGATGTGGTTACAGGGCATACCAGTAGCGATTTTCCGAACATATACTGGTCGTTGATATCCAATGCTTCACGATCTGAAGGAAAGTCCATCACAAGCGCTCTCATCATTGTTGACCGGTTAGCGGTTACATCCCATGCTGCAGAGTAGATATAGGGCAGCAGGCTGTAGCGCAGTTTTATCGATTTTTCGATTGCATCGTACACCGGATCTCCTTTTTTCCCGAACTGGTAGATCTCCCTCGGGGCGTCAGTCCCGTGTGAGCGCATCATAGTAGTGAAAGCGCCAAACTGCATCCAGCGGGCGTAAAGCTCCCGGTATTCCGCGTCATCCAGTCTTTTCCTGAACCTGCTCAGAAAGAATCCGCCGATGTCACTGTTCCAGTAAGGTATGCCGCTCAGCGAAAAATTGAGTCCGGCGGAGATCTGATTTCTCAATGCCGGCCATGATGAGGTTACGTCACCGGACCATACGTTGGTGGCATAACGCTGCTGACCGGCAAATCCGGAACGGGTCAGGATAAATACCCGTTTATCAGAGGTAACGGCACGCTGTTGCTGGTAAACGCCGCCCACTGTCATCAGGGGAAATGCGTTGCGAACCTTGCGGAATGAGCCCAGGTACGTTTTGTTGTCAAGGTCAGACGGCTTGAAATCAAGGTGGTCCGGTTCGGATGAATCCATCCACCACCCGTCAATCCCAAGGGAGAACAGACCCTTGTTCAGATATCTCCAGTATATCTGACGCGCTTCCGGATTAAAAGGATCATAAGGTTTTACGCCTGAAGGATAATCCATTCTCGGCGGCCACTTGTCCGAACCCGATTGGGGCCATGTCTGAAAATCCATGAGGGCGTCTATGCTTTTCAGTTCTCTGTATTGTTTCGTCTCGGGACCGAATGAATTCCAGATAGAAATAATTATATGAGCGTTCATGGAGTGCACATCATCAACCATCTTCTGAGGATTGTAGAAGTCTGAATTGAGAAATTCCATTGCATTCCAGAGGTAATTGTTACCCCAGTACTGCCAGTCCTGGATTATGCCGTCGAGCGGCACTCCCAGCTCACGGTATTTCCTGACCACCCCTGTAAGCTCGTCCTGGCTCTTGTAGCGTTCCCTGCTTTGCCAGTAGCCGAACGTCCATAGAGGGAACATAGGGACCTCGCCTGTCAGTTCGCGCATGCAGGCTATCACACCGTCTGCATTGCCTCCTGACATGAAATAGTAATCGATGCAGTCACCTACATCCGATCTGAACGAGGTGATTCCCGGCTTGTCCTCAAAGACTGTCGGTGAATAATTATCCCAAAACAGGCCGTAACCTTTCGCTGAAACGAAAAAGGGGACATAGTCATCGGTATTTCCCTGTATCATATTCAGTTTCAGGTTACGCTGAATCATTTTCCCGTTCTGCTGCTGTCCTAATCCGTAGATGGCTTCGTTCTCTCCGAGAGCAAATGCCTGATAAGCACTTAATGTTTTTGTTCCGGCATCATTGAATTCGGTAAAAGCGGTGCCGGATTCGGCCTCACTCAGCAGCAAAGCGGATCCCGGCGTCCGGAATGATATTCTTCCGGACACCAGGTTTAGTGATACAGTCAGGCTTTTGCTACTGATGATCAGTTCGTCTCCCCTCTGTCTCACACCAGGATCTACTTTGACGGGAGCCATGACAACCGAAAGGCTCTCCTTGCTGAAAGTACTTCCTTCAGGCCATTTCAGTACCCTCACAATTGACGGGCTGAAGAACTGGATCTCGATGCCGATGCCATCAACTGCAGTCCTCACACCCAGTTCAGTCTTGGAGTACGATTGTCCGAAGCTGGCAGTTCCGATGGTCGAAACCAGTATCAGCAGAATCAGATAACGCTTCATTATCGGTATTATTTACAGGTTAAAATTGATACGGTCATTATAAGGGTATTTCAGTCCGGGTCAAGGCATATTGACGGTGTAACCCAGGATTGAAAGCATCGTGGCAGCATACCTTTTGCCGAGTATACGGTATCCTTCCGAAGTGAAATGAAGGTGATCAGGTGTTCCTGGGCAACCTTCAGAGGATATCACGTAGGAGTTCGGTATTATTTGCGGCAGTGTGGCAATAATATCGTTCATGCCCGCGCAGATACCTCCTTCAGCAGCGCTTACCATTTCACCGGCAAGAAGAGGCACCTTTTCAGGTTGCAGGTCAAGGTCCTTCAGCAGGTTTTCATAGACCTGACGGACTTTATCGGGCCATGTGGTTTCGCCATTATTCGACTCTCCCTGATGCATCAGGATTCCCTTGATGACACCATCCTTCTGGGCCAGTTTTGCCATCTCGACAAGCCGTGCATAGGGATTTCCGTCATAGTCGTTGATCATCCCTGTCATCCATCCCGGTGCTGTTGAGACATATTCCTGATAATTCTCCTTATCAAACAACTCGATCTTGCATCCGCCTATCGATACATTTATGACTCCCACCCTGATATTCTTTGGGAGTTGTTCGACCATGGTCCTGCCGAAATAATCAGCAGGTGACAGTCTGGTCCTGCATCTGCACAGCGGTGGTGTTGCCGGATACCAGCCTCCCTTGACTCTTCCGAGGTTCGGGCAGTCAAGTGCTTCCATCACCAGGAACCTGCCGTCCACGGTTGTGTCCTGCGGTTCAATCCTCCCAGCTCCTTCCATGTTCGACTGGCCGAAGCACAGGTAGATGTGGAAATCCTGATCCTGTGCAGTAATCCTGGCATTTGTAAAGAAGGCAGCGGCAATTACTATAAACAGAAATTTCTTTTTCATCATTTATTTTCTTTTTGGACTTTACCAAGATAGTCTGATTAAATCTTTCAGCCTATTTGAACAGCCTTGGAGCGAATTCATTCAGAGCACGGCGCCAGGTAAGCCATTCGTGGGCCGTTCCCTGTGATTCGTGATAAACGATGTTTTTGATTCCGTGAGCTTTCAGGGCTTCGACTGCTTCTTTGGGCGTGCCTTCTTCGGTACCTGTGCTGATGAACAGCAGGTTCATCTGTTTGTCAAATGCAGCCGGATCCTTGAAGACGCCGTTGAAAGCTTCCGTAAGGTCCTGGCCGGGACGTGCAAAGAAACCGCTGAAGGTGCCCATCCATGCAAATTTGTCAAGGTTGGCAAAAACTGTCTGGGTGGTCTGGAAGCCTCCTCTCGACAGTCCTGCCATAGCACGGTTCTGCCTGTCATTTTTTGTGCGGAAAGTACTCTCGATGAAAGGCATAAGATCCTTGATATAGATCTGGGTCACATCGTTCGTCGAGGCTTTGCGGACATCTGAATTTGTCTTGATGTCTCCGCAGTCCATCACTACAATCATCGGAACGGCCTTGCCGGCATGGATCAGCCCGTCCATTATGTTTGCCATGTGTCCCTGGTTTGACCATCCGTTTTCATCCTCACCCCAGCCGTGCAGCAGGTACATTACAGGATATTTCTTTTCCGGGTTCTTTTCGTACTCAGCAGGTACGTACACGTTGCAGTGACGTTCCATGCCGTTTATTTCCGACCAGTAGTAAAGCGAGCGGACCTGTCCGTGAGGAATATTTTTGTTGAACCTGTAGTAGTCACCTTCCGGTCCTTCGGGAATTTCAATTCCAGACGATTCCCAGTTGCTGCCGAAAAAGGCTTCAGTGTTTCTGTCCATGACCGCGACGCTGTCAATCATGATTGCATAATAGTGGAAACCGACCACCTGGGGATCAGAGGTGCATGTCCACACTCCTTTTTCATCCCTGGTCATAGGGTATTTTTTTCCTGCAAGATCAACCATGACACTTGCGGCGTGGGGTGCCACCACTTTGAAGATCGCCTGGCGGGTCTGAGCATTGACTGCAGGGTACTGGGCAAGAAAGGTATTTGTCGATGAAGGTTTATAGCCTTCAGGAAGGGGTTCCTGCTGCTGACCCCGCATACCGCCTGCAAACTGGGCAGACACAATACCGCAAATCATCATTACGGAAAAAAAGAGTGCAATCTTTTTCATAACTTTTACTGTATTAATTTATACATTATACTATTAATAAACCATAATATTCACTTTTCTGAGATCTTTCGGGTCTGAACTGTTTCCGTACATGACCTCATATTTTCCGGGTACGACGTTCATTTTACCGCTTGGCCTGTCAAAAAACTCAAAGGAAGAATAAGGCAGCTCAACTGTCACGTCAGCAGTTTTGCCGGCTTTGATACTGACCCTCCTGAAAGCTCTGAGTGTCTTTAGCGGACCGTCGGTATCATCTGCCCTGCGGATGTAAACCTGCAGTATTTCTGTCCCGTCACGTTTGCCTGTGTTCGAAACAGGAACAGCCAGCCTGATGCTTTCGCCGTTTCTGATCTCATTGCTTCCGGTCACGGCCTCCCCGATTCTGAACGTAGTGTAGCTCATGCCGAAGCCAAACGGGAAGAGCGGATCATCCATAAAGCGGTAAGTCCGGCCGGCCATCGAATAATCCTCGAAATCCGGAACCTGGCTGATGTCCCTGTAAAAGCTTACCGGCAGTTTACCCGAAGGGTTATAGTCGCCGAAGAGCACGTCTGCAACTGCCTGACCCCCGGACTCGCCTCCATACCATGCCTGGAGAATGGCTTCACAGTTTTCGGTTTCCGGTACAAGACCTATTGCCGATCCGGAGCAATTCACCAGGATAACTCTCTTCCCCGCGTCCTTAAGGGCTTTCATGCAGTTGCGCTGCACGGCAGGCAGCTCTATATCGGTACGGTCGCCGCCCTTGAAACCCGGTAACGACACCGGCATTTCCTCTCCCTCCAGCTCGTTTGACAGGCCACCGACAAAAATCACAACGTCAACACCTTTCAGCTTCGAAAGCAGACCTGAAAAATCCTGTTCAGTCTCTCTGCCGAGGTCAAATCCGATAACAGCCTGCCAGGTGTAAAGCTGCGTAAAACGTATTTCTATCTTGTATTTCCTGCCTGCTTCAACCCTGAACGGGATTTTTGAAGTCAGTCCGCGCCAGTCTTCGAACTTTGTCACGGTTTCACCGTTTACAAGCAGCTCGAATGAACCGGCAGTGCTGCACCTGAAAACAATCTCTTCTGTAGTTGCCGGTGTGAACTCAGTTTCGAACTTTGCAGAAAATCCCTCAAGATTCACACCGGGGGCAAGTGCATTCTTTCCTTCCACAGCCAGCGACAAGGGTCCTGTAATCACTTTATCTGCAACATGATCACCTGCCATGTTGCTGTTGTTCCAGAAAGTGGCCCTGAAACCTTGTACACCATTAATTGAGCACTCACCGGCCAGGCTGACAAGTACCTTGCTGTCGACTATGTCACAGGCCTTGTCATAGATTATTTTATTTGCCGGCAATTTTGACCTGATACCGTCAAGAATCGTGACTGTATGGATGGGCGTCCCGTTATAATTTCCCCATAACATTCTTGCATTATCTGCATTCGGGCCTATTACGGCAATTTTTTTTCCTGATTTTTTTAGAGGTAGTATGTTGTTTCTGTTCTGCAGCAGGGTCATTGTCTCGCGTGCCATATCGAGTGCGAGTTTCCTGTGTTCCTCGTTGTTTATTACAGAAGCTGGTATCTTTGTCCACGGCACAATGGCGTCGTCATCCATTTCGCCCAGGTCGAACCGTCCGGTCAGCACCCGTACCAGGCTCCTGTCGATGTCATCCTGCCTTATCAGGTCCATTGAGACAGCGTCAGGTGCTTTCAGATAATTCCAGTTATTCCATGTACATTCAAGATCAGTTCCGGCCGGAATGCTCTGTGCCACAGCATGGGTCGGATCGGAGGAGTAGTCATGTCCGTTATAAAAGTCGGCAATTGCATCGCAATCGGAAACAATAAGGTACTTATAGCCCCAGTCATCACGGAGAATCCTCTGTAAAAGCCTTGTATTTCCGCAGCAGGGTTCATCTTCCAGGCGCTGATATGCACACATTACCTCCCTCACGTCAGCTTCCTGCACCAGCGCCTTGAAGGCAGGCAGGTATGTTTCATAGAGGTCCTGCGGATCAAGATTGGTGACATTGAGTGAATGGCGGCTCCATTCTGGTCCTGAATGGACTGCAAAGTGCTTGGCACAGGCGAGCAGCTTCCGGTATTTCGCCTCCGGGGGCCCCTGTAATCCGCGTACCACCGAAACCCCCATCCGCGATGTCAGATACGGGTCTTCACCATAGGTTTCCTGGCCCCGGCCCCATCGAGGATCACGGAAGATGTTAATATTCGGCGTCCAGACTGAAAGACTAAGGAACCGTTTGTTTTCCTGTCCTCTCTGCATGGCCTGATTGTATTTGGCCCGTGTTTCATCCGACACGGCGCTGAAGATCCGGAAAACAAGCTCATCGTCAAACGAGGCGGCCATGCCGACAGGCTGGGGAAAGACAGTCACGCTGTCATTGTTGGCCAGCCCGTGCAACGCCTCGCTCCACCAGTTGAATGTCTTAATTCCAAGACGCGGGATGGCCTCTGACTTGTCACACATAAGCAGGGCCTTCTCTTCAGGGGTCAGCCGTGTTACGAGATCTTTCGCCCGTTCTTCGGATGTTAAAGCGGGATTCTGGAAAGGGTACTGCTGTCCCCATAATGCAGAGACCAATACCAGGTTCAGGATGATGATAACTGTTCTTTTCATCTTCTGCTCATATCTGTTTTTATCCTTATTACTGTCAATGACATTGCCGGAGCTGCATATTCAAACCTTGAGGTTACATCCATTGTCGAGGAAACGGGTACCACCGATTCAGGTTGTGCAAAAGTATTTTCATCCTCAGGATCACCTGTCAGCACAGTCTTGTCAGCCTTTGGATTGATATTTCTGAAACCCGACAGGTTTATTTTCAGAGATTTTGGTTCACTTCCGGCATTTACCATCTTAAGTATGATGTCTCCTGTTTTGCTGTCCTGTACGCATGAATACGCCACTGTCGTATCATTCATATTCCCCGGGAATACCTTACCATAATAAAGATTCCCCTGGTTATTCATGAACAGCTTCTGCACATAAAAATTCGGCGTTTTAATTATGCTGGAATTGTCAAAAAATATCATATCAGTAGTCCATTGTGTAAACCCTTTCTTTGCAAGCATGGGGGCATATGATGCCATAATCACTATATCACCGTTTCGTTCTAGTGATGTCATATATGCTGCCTCGGCTATTGCATTGTACAATTTGTTGCCCCAGGAAGCATATTCACCAAGGTAGACTTTGGATTTATTCCTGTCATAAGTATCATAGCGGTATTGATTTGCCAGGAACCATTCAGGCTGGGAGTAATAATGTTCATCAACAACTGGCAGTTTTAACTCGTTGGCCAGTTCCCGGCCTTTGTCAAAGTCTTCTCCGTTCGCAAAAGGGCCTGTAGTACCAATCACTGTTATCTCAGGATGCCTGGCTCTTACTGCATCGCAGATCATCTTAAACCTCTCCCTGAACTCAGGTGTCATCTTATCTTCATTGCCTATGCCGATATACCGGAGGTTAAACGGCTCCGGATGACCTGCAGCAGCTCTCTTTGCTCCCCATTTTGATGTAGCCGGACCGTTAGCCCATTCAATAAGATCCAGCACTTCCTGAATATAATCCGGCATTTCATCCGGTGGAAGGGCTCTCTGCCCTGTTCCCCCTATGCGCCAGGTGCCGCCTGAATTCTGGCAGCTCACCGCTGCAGGAACGACTGGAAGGGGTATTGCACCGATGTCTTCACAAAACTGGAAGTACTCAAAATAACCCAGGCCTGTCGTCTGATGGTATCCCCAGATATTCCTTTGTTCTCTTCTTTGTTCAACCGGACCAATTGTGTTTTTCCACCGATACATATTACCCAGACCATCGCCATGCACCAGGCAGCCTCCCGGGAACCTGATGAACTTCGGCTTCATATCTGCAATTACCTGGGCCAGGTCGGCACGTAAACCGTTTGGCCTGTTCCTGAAAGTTTCTTCAGGAAACAGGGAGATCACATCCAAGGCAAGTTTGCCTTCAGATGTTATCATTACCACGAGGCTGGCAGTATCATTGCTTTCTGCCGGAACAAGTGATGTGGTATACCTGGACCAGTCGCCGGAAGTGGTTGAAAACGAATTTTCTGCAAGCGTACTGCCTCCTGAATTCTGCAGGCTCACTTTTACAGTGACCGGTGAGCCGGAGATCTGCCGCGCAAACATGGAGAAATTGTATTTCTTCCCTTTTTGTACAACTATCCCGTCGAAGCCAGGATTCATTATTCCGACACCTGATTCACCCGTATATCCTTCTTCATGGCCGACATGTTCAACATCGAGGACAATATAATGAGGGTTATCGGGATGAACAGGACTGGTAGTTTCGACACTGATCCGGCCATAGGAAAAACCGGGAGAGACATATTCCCAGAATGAAAACGGATTCCATCCTTTCTGCTCAGCAGGGGAGTATTCGAAAGAACGGTTCTGAACCAGTTCGGCATACAGTCCGCCATCTGCTGCATAGTTGATATCCTCGAAAAACAGGCCGAACAGGTCGGGACTGATTTGCTTACCGCCCTTAGCTTTTTGTGCAATTACTGCGGAAGGAATGAGACATGAGACTATCAGTACTACCGGTAATAACCTGTTCTTTTTAAATCTGTTTATAAGCATAACAACACTACATTTCTTATTGAATCACCATCTTGTCAAAGTTAAACCCACGGCCGTCAATGACCAGCTTCAAAACATGCTGACCGGCCTCCATCCTGATCACCTTCCTTACTGCCGTCCAGTTTTGTCTGCCTTTTGTATCAGGAAGCGCAACAGGGCCTGTCAGATCTTTGCCATCACATTCAAGATGAAGTCTGGCATTGTCAACAACCGATGAAATGTAGAAGGAAACCGTGTAAGTAGCACTTTTATCAACAGTAACCGTATATGTCATCCACTCGCCCGGACTTGTTCTTGTAATATTAAAACCACCAGCATCACATTTCTCGATATCAACCTGTTCATCCGGACGGTATTGTCCGCCTGAATTTGATGCATCCCGGTCATTGTATGCTTCCCCCGGGCATCCGGTATTGAAATCCTCAGCTTCAATTGTACCGGGAATCGTCAATTCTTTGAACGGTTCAACCTTTAATTCGCATACCTCATACAGCTTCCATCCAAAGAAGGGGCTAGTATCCTGATCTGAAATACCGGCTATGCTTCCTTCAGCAATGCTATCACTTACCGATAGAATTGCTGATGTGAATTCTTTGTTGGAAATCTTCAGCAGTCCAAGATAAGAATGCTCAATTTTCCAGTACTGATTGTCTTTTCCCGAGAAATCCTCTAACACCAGATTCAGGGCCCCCTGATCTCCGGTTTTGCAGGTGAGGGTTTTCTGATTATTTTCCCTGCTCAGTATTTTATAGAATCCATGTCCCGAATCCTCTAATTTCCACTCTTTTGAATTATCCCTGGATTTTCTTTTCAATGAAAGGTCTGATGTCAGTACCAGATTTCCCTGATTTGTACCGGGAACAATATAAAAATGTGGCTCACTGTTAATTTCGGCATACCTGTCCAGTACAGGAATTTCCCTTTTGAAGGTTAGTTTTATGACATATGCCATATCTTCAAATGAGCGATCAGGAAGGTCAATGGTCAATCCACCTTCATTCTGTTTAAACTGAAGTGGAAGGTATTTGCCTTTATCCCCGTTGATAAGCTCAACAGATTTCAGGCTTTTAATATTAAACCTGTTCGCAGGCAGAGACGTCAGGGTTACTTCTTTCTGACCTTCGTCCCAGCCCAGCATGATTGCATAAAGAGTTTTATTGTCCTTCGATCTCGTAAATCTCACATCACCGGACCTGCCTTCAGCGGGTGCACCAAAAACGCCCTGGGCTGAGCCCATTAATGTAGGTCCTTCACCATATTTTACCCAGGCACGGGTGGAGTAAACTGCTTCACCGTATTTCTTCAGCCAATCGCCAATGGAAAGAAGTATATCCTTTTGTTCCTGAGGGATTGATCCGTCTGCCTTTGGTGAGATATTTAAAAGCAAATTGCCATTTTTGCTGATCCGGTCAAGAAATCCATGAAGAATCTGTTTTTTGGAATAATATCCAAGTCCCTCGGTATAGCACCAGCTTGATGAACTTATTGCATCATCCGTAAGCCAGTAATTCTCGGTTATGTCCACAGCACCGCCGCGTTCATAATCCATTACCGCACATTTAGGATTCAGGCCATCCTTATATGTTGCAACAACCTCTTTATTCCATTCTCCTGCCTTATTATAGTAGTATGATAAGAACCCGAGGAGGGCACCTTCAGAGATTTTAGGAAGGTTGAAATCCTGCCAGATAATGTCAGGTTTATAATTATCAATGATCTCCTTATGCTTGGCTGACCATAGGGCCTCGTTTTTCTCTGCATCTTGCTTTCCGTAAAGTATTTGAAGCTTCGGATCATCCGGCTGAGGGGCAGCCTCATAAAAGCCGGTAATATTAAATGCATGGTGCATTGACATTATCACCTTCATGTCCTTTTTCCGGATTGCGTCCGTCAACAGGCCCACAAGGTCAAGTTCCGGTCCCATATCTTTTGCATTCCAGGGATTGACCTCACTTGCCCACATGGAGAATCCGTCATGATGCTCTGCCACAGGACCCGCAAACTTTGCCCCCGCATCAGCAAAAAGCTGAGCCCATTCATCAGGGTCGAAATTTCCACCTTCCGATTTGAGCCTGGGTTTGAACTGGACAAAATTGCCCTGCTTGTCTTTTGCCCCGGTAATGAAATAGTCGTAAGGCCATTCAGAGGGGGCTCCGTATATCTCTTTGTGATGCGCATTCTCCCTTGATCCTTCAATATACATATTGCGGGGATACCATTCATTTGCATAGGCCGGTACGGAGTAGACCCCCCAGTGAAAATAAATGCCAAACTTGGCATCCTTAAACCACTCGGGAGCAGGATTGGCTTTCTCCAATGATTCGAATGTCGATTCAAAGACCTTATTTTGCGGCTCATTTGTGCTTTTGCAGAATGTCATTGCTACAGACATAAAGGCACATAGGCATACAAGGAACCTGTTTTTATTTCTCATTTCTTTTCTTATAAAACTGACTAATACATAATTATTAAAAAAAGCATATCGGAACCATTATCCAGGGTTTTATTTATCCTTGACCAATTCAAGGTTCATTAATTCCACTTCTCCCCAGTTATCCCTGACCGGCCTGAGGGAAATGACCTGGTCGCCCGGATTTAATATTTTCAGTTCACCCAGGATAACTTTCGTGAATTGATCTCCTGTTTCCGTGAGATCAGTTGTGATATTTTCCTCTCCCAATCTTATATTCAGTTTGCCTGGTTGTACTGTCCTTACCATTGCCTCTATTCTGTATCTTCCCGTATCGGCGGCTTCGAAAACCCATTCAAGGCGTGCACGCGGATCACTCCAGTTCTTAATCACTGAACTCATTCCGGTACCGGATAATTCCATTTGTGTACCATAACCCGGATTGTACAATTCAGCAAAATCAGCTGTAAGGAACAGGCTTCCATTTTTTACCACAGGTTTGTTGCTGGTAACTTCAAGAACTTTTCCGGTTTTAACAACAATAACTGTATTTGCCGGATCAATACCAGCCCCGTGTGCATCAATCAGCAGATCGGAATCCTCAAAGTGATAGTCAATCTTCAGCTTTGGTTCAGCCAATAAGTATACTTTCTTTATATCAGCTTTAAGCCCCGGGACCCTGATAATACCATCTTCAGGCCAGTTGAAAACATGCAGGTAAAGAGTATTGGAGTTCCGGCCTTTCTTTGAAGTACATCTTCCCCAGAGTAGTTTATAGAACGGACTTGGAGAGGTACCGTAAATTGATTCACTGTTGATCTTCATCCATTTACCTATCCCTGCAAGCCGCTGTATACTTTCGTCAGGGAACAAGCCTTCAGATGTCGGACCGACATTCAGCAGGAAATTTCCCCCCTTGCTTGCAATATCAGTCAGCATGCGTATCAGCGTTTCCGCAGATTTCCAGTTATTATCATTCTTCTTGTAGCCCCAGCTGGTGTTCATGGTCATGCATACTTCCCAGTCGTAATCCAGACCGGTTGGAGGAATATATTGCTCCGGAGTAGTAAAATCACCCTGCCATGAGCGGAATAAGCGATCATTGGTAATCAGATCAGGATATTCATCAGAAATGGTCTTTAACTTACTGGCAGCTTCTTCGGTCATTCCATCCGGTGTATCCCACCATAAAATATCAAGCCCGCCATAGTTTTCAAGGATCTCTTTTAGCTGCGGAGCTGATTTACCTTCGATATAGTTCATCAGGGGCTCACGTATTACAGTAGTGTCCCAGTATGCCATTCCCCTGTCGATTCCCGCATAACTGCCCCCGGGTTCATGCCAGTCCTGCGCCTGGGAGTAATAAAAGCCCAGCCTCATTCCATGCTTTTTACACGCATCCGCCAACTCCTTCAGGGGATCGCGATCAAATGGAGTGGCATCAACAATATTATATTTGCTGGCATTCGAATGAAACATTGCAAAGCCGTCGTGGTGTTTAGAGGTAATAACAATGTACTTCATCCCTGCCTCTTTGGCCATTTTAACCCATTTCTCTGCATCATACTTCTGCGGGTCAAACTGTCCGGACAGTTTTTCGTATTCAGCAACCGGGATCCTCGCCCTGTACATTATCCATTCGCTAATACCGGGAATCTGTTCTCCCTTCCACTCACCGGCTGGTATTGAATACAGCCCCCAGTGAATAAACATTCCAAAACGGGCATCACGCCACCATTTCATTTTAGCGTCCTGTTTAAGGGCAGCCATATCCTTAACCTGCTCCTGATTTGGCGTTGAGCAGGAAATGATCAGGAACAAAAGGCCAATAATTGATACTAATTGTTTCATTCTCATTATTTTATTAATTATGACTTTTATACTGGCTCATATTTTCCTTACTCCTGGGTTTTTCTATTATAGGGAATTCACCTATAAATTCCAATAATCTTACAACCCGTTTCCGACACAGGTCATCTGATCAAGGCACAGGTACACCCAGGCTCTTCTGCAGGATCATGGCAAGGTCACCGCCGCTGTATGATTCAGGCATCACCCAAAGTGACCCGTAGATCAGTTTCGGGATGCCCCCTATGCCGTTTTGAATTGTTTTACCGTATATCCGTATCGAGGTCTGAAGGTACTCATCTATCCACGGATCAGCCCATGCAGCATCAAACGCCTCCTTACCCAAAAGTTCAATCGCCTTTTCCCTGGCAGCTTCCGGGCCCCGTGGCTGCCACCTGTCACCAGTCTCAAAAGAGAACATCCAGTTATCAAATTCCGGAAACGCCTCCCTGTTTCCTTTCCATACTGCAAGACCGATCTTTGCCAGCTCGCAGGAATTCCTGAATTCTTCTCTCCCCCGGGGGATGAAATTGTTGCATCCGGGATCCAGCGGCACCGGGCACAGCATAAAGGCCAGCTTTCCCCCGTAATGAATAATCGCTTCGTCGAGCATGAAATGCAAACGCTGGCAATGGGCACACTGATAATCAAACAGCAGCGTGACAACATACGGTGCATCAGGAGAGCCTGCCATCGGGACAGAATGATATTCAACAGGCAGGATATCTTCTGAGACATTGTCGCTGTGAAATGAAGACGGAGCTGATATTGCCTGGGTCACTGCCATCAAACCGGCCATGACCATCCCTGCGAGCGCCATCCCTGTTGCCTGCAGTGGCCGGAACAGGTATTTCCCTGTGGCCCCGGGATTTTCTTTGCGAACTTCGTTACCGGTGACTCTCAATGAACGCCAGAAAATCAGGGCAGATAACAGCAAACCGGTAATGTGGGTGGCAAGGCACCATGGACAAAAAGCCCTGATAATCCATTTTTGCACGACGGTGAACCAGATGGCAGAGCCGGTCACGGCTCCAGCCATGACCAACATAGCGCTCCAGGCCATTCTCCGGACCGGTAACCCGGTTTCCGGTCCGGAGAAAAAAGATGCTATCATGACAGCAAGGTAGACCCCTATGGCCAGACCACTTACAGGCAATATGCCTGCTATGTCCGACCACCGGCTGCCTAACACCTTTTCGCAAGGGCTTCCGCCACCGCATCCTGCTATCTGTCCGCCAGTAAGATAATGCCAGCTCATGACGATAGTCAAAACCAGCGCCAGCGTATTCAGTCCTGCAAGAACCCAACGCCACCAGGGCCTGTTATGTTTTGCTGTCTCCACTAAAGTTTCCTGAAATACTGGTTAGGCTCACCTGGAGTGGGGATACTGGATGCTACCGGGGTACCGTTGTCATGGTCTGTTTTAAGGGTATTCACGAGGGTAATTCCGCTGCCGGAGACCTGTACATTCCTGGCATGCGTGTATCGGAGCGGTGCGGATACCGTTATGGAGTCTGTCTGGGTAGCTGCCTGACCGCCAAAGCGTCGCCGTGCAGCCCCTACGGCCGCGATGACAGCAGTCTCGGTTCTGGAACCATTGTCGATTGTGATTGTCTGACCGGCATTGAAGCCTGCCACGGTTCCGACACGGATTATCCTGCTGCCTGCCGGGACTGAAGCTCCTGTTGTGGTCGCCCCTGAGGTCCCTACAGCTGCTATCACAGCAGTCTCACTGGTTGCTCCGGAACCGATAATAATACTCTGATCGATGCTGAAGCCTGCAACACTTGAAATTTTTATATTGGTTGTACCAGATTCTGCACGGGCAGCCAGGGCAGTTGTATTTTGTACCATGAAATCACGGCAGTTGCTGTCACTGTCATTACCGTCGGGGTAACGGCCGGCGCTCCTGTCCGGCTGTGTCACTGCAGCTGCAGGTCCCATCCGGAAGCTTCTGCTCATATCCGGTGAGGGAACGAAGCATCCGCTCTCACCGGCACCCGAAACAGCCTGGTACCCTTCGGCTGCCCAGGGATCAACGAGTCCGCCGTAATTCAGGGCGTCGACAACATTATTATCCGCGTCACGCAACACCATGTTGCCTGCGCTGGCTGACAGAGCAGGACCACCAAACCACTGGTCAGGCTCCCTCGGTCCCTGATAGCCTGCCGTGGTTACTTTTTTGTCCAGTATCACATCATCTATATCGTGGCTGTTGGCCAGCGGTTTGTCAAGGGTGACGCTGTTCCGGAGAGCCAATACAGGTTCATTGCTCGAATGTGCGAAAGCTGTTGCGGGTTCGAAGCTGATTCCCGTTCCCCTGACACTGAAAGGCATATTTGAAGCATGATTGAATTTCAATGGTTCAGCAAGGTCGAGTCCGGTTCCCGGATCGTCTGCATCTGTCAGGGGGCCGTTGAATGTATTCCGGGATGATTGTGTGCCTACCCGTGTTACTGTTACCGTCTCGATGCCGTGCCCTTCACTGTCGATATCAAGCCTGATCTTATCACCGACAGAGATGTTTTCGACAGATGAAACCTTGATATTCGTGTCTCCGGCCCTGGCATCCATTGACAACCATGCCTGCGTACCCGGCTTGCCTACCCCGGTAATTGTAACCACCTCGTACTTTTCTACAGCCTGAGCCACGGTGGGGTACGTAGCCCCGTATCCTATCGCCATCTTCTGGCCAATCTCAAAACCGTCAACGCTGGTGACCGGAATGTTCGTAGAGCCTGCAGGAATTGTGATCACAGGACCGTCCGGCAGCGGCTGCCAGACAGTAGTCTGACCGGACGGACCACGCCTTCCGAAACCGAAGGGCATCGCCGGAGCCTCAGGTGCCGGCGGACTGGTTATAGCTGCAATCGTGCCGGTTTCCTTTGCAGAACCTGTGCCGATTTCGATCATATCACCCGGCGTCATGCCGGCAGTAGTCCTGACATAGAGGACAGATTCACCCTTCCTTGCCGGAACTGCCAGTCCTGAACCTGAAAGACCAAGGAGGTAAAAACCCTTCGCGGCAAGCTTTGTCCCCGCCGGAATCTTAACGGATGAAAACACCGGCATCTGTGTCTGATGATGCGTCAGGGTCCAGCCTGAAATATCAGTCTCTGTATCAGCGGCATTGTAAAGCTCAATAAATGAGTTGGTTGAGTTATGGGTTGATCCGTCGCTTACCCGGAACTCGTTGATTTTAACGGGGCTGACATTGCGTACCTTTTCGATCGCTGTCTCAGTCCGGGGCTTCTTGTTTCCCTGTGTGGTCCAGGTAGCCTGGCCAATCAGGTCACCGTTAAATATCTCTCCGGAGGAGGTTATCAGGAAGGTAGCACTCACGCTCTCACCGGGTTCAACAGTATTTGTGAATGTCATGGATCGTTCTTCGGAATCAGCCAGTACGGATTTCCAGCCTTTCGGCACTGAAACACTCAGGTTCAGGTTATTTACTGATTCGCCTGTCGTGTTTGTAAAGGTTACTGAGGTGTTCTGTGTCGACATCGGTGAGAAGGTCTGCAGTCCGGGAGGGGTATCGGTCATACCGGCCGGGGCGATGCCAAGACGCTGAACATCGTACCCTGCAGCCACAATGTTGGCCTGGATCTTCTGATAGGTTTCCTGTGAGGGGAATGTCCCCGGGGCTGTCATCGCCCCTTCGTAGAAGGTACCCTGGGAGCCGTTGCTGTTGTCTCCTCCGTTGCCCAGCAGGATGGCTCCCTGCTTGCGCATCGGATCATAACTGCTCCGGTCGTTGATGATACGCGGTCCGTCATACATTACTTTCAGGTCTCCGTGTTGTGCATCCCCTCCCATCGCTCTCCAGTGGTGAGGTTCACCGTCAGCCGTTGCCGTCACAAATCGCCACGTGATACTTGGAAGGTCAGGGCAGTATTTGTCATCCGGAGAAGGATTGACACAACCTACGAGGTTGTTTTCCTGGTCAGTCATAATCCATGGCCCTTGAGCCTGTCCCTTGTACCATGCCGTGGCATTTCCGTAGTATGTGGTTTCCATAGTGCCGTCGCCATCGTCACGGCTGTCTGTTTCAGCGTTGCCGTAATCGAAGCAACAGCCTGAGTTGTAGTGTTGTCCGTTTATTACCCAGTACTGGCCTTCAGCCTGGTCATCTACCGCAGTACCGACCGGGTCATCATCACGAAGACCCATTCCCGGCTCGATGAAAATGCCGTAGGCCTTATGACCCATGATTGTAACAGGTGCCATATCAGCAACAGGAAGATTATTGAATCCGCCCATTGCCGGGCCGCTGAATCCTCCCCTGGGCGCCTGGACAAGGTGATTTCCTTTGCCGGACTGGTCGTAGAGAACGGTTATCCAGCAGTAGGTGCCGGCGCAGAATTTGTCCTGCGCGGCAGCATCAGCATAACCTCCCGGATCACCCTTGCCTGAGCGTACCACTCCAATGTCGAGGGTTTTACCGTCTGACTGACGCATAACCTGGTACAGTGGGCCGTCGTATGACGCATACAATGCACGCGTGCTGCTGTGGGCGGCAACACAGGGATAGCCGTCAGTGGCAAATATATCACACGGCCCTTCAGGCCTCGCGGAATTGTCACTACATCCGGTTCCTGCAGTTGCAAGAACCATTAACAGAATGGCAGGCAGTGTAAGTGCCAGACCAAGGGTGACTGCAAAACTACTTTTCTTTTTCATGTTTTTCAGGTTAGTTCGGTAGGGTGTGTTATGGGTTAGTTTATCTTCATTATTTTCTTGTATAGCCGTTTGGAGCGCCCGGTGTGGGAAGGTAATCGGCCACCTGTATTCCGGCATCATGCGGCAGTGTCAGCGGAGTTGCAAGGGTAAGGCCTGTGCCGGAGACCTGTGTACCCCTGTCATGCGCATACTTGAGAGGTGCGGAGACTGTGACGGAGTCTGTCTGTGTGGCTGTCTGACCTCCAAAACGGCGTCGTGCAGCCCCGATGGCAGCAATCACAGCTGTTTCATTCCGTGAACCATTGTCAATTGTAATTGTCTGGCCGGGAATAAAGCCTTCCACGCTGTTTACGGGGATCACCTTTTCTCCAGCTTCAATACCGGCACTCATCTCAGTGCCGCCTGCAGTACCCACACCGGCAATAACCGCTTTTTCACTTTCATCTGCCGTGCCGATGCTTATCCTCTGACCTTCACTGAAACCATCCACACTTGATACCTTGATGTTGATAGTCCCGGCGACAGATGGGGTCGCTAGTGTGACAGTCCTCTGTAAAAGGAAATCGTTGCAGTTGTTGTCAGTATCAGCGCCATCGGGAAAACGGCCGATGCTCCTGTCAGTATTACCGGCAGCCGGGACAAACTCCCCCTGGCCTGAGATTGAACCCGGAACCACAACAATGCAACCGCCCTGGCTTTGATCTCCTTCAAGGATTGCGATCTCAGGACTGGTTATTATGCCGTTGGCGCTAGAATTGCCCTGCTGTGATCCGTAGACTATCGCATCGGCAATCACTCTTCCGGAGGCATCCATCAGGGCAATTGATCCGGCAACCGGTGAGAGAGGAGCTCCATACCACTGGTCCGGCCGTTCAGCTCCCCGGTATCCGCCGGATGCAGCCTGCTGATTAAGAACTGCAGTGCCGGCATCGTAACTTTTTTCAATCGCTCTTTCGAGCCTTATACCGCTGCCCAGTGCCTGTACAGCATCACCGCTTCTGTGTTCATACCTCGTGGCAGGGGTAAAAGAGATCCCGGTTCCCTTGTCTGTTACGTCCTCATCAGCCATGTGATCAAACCTGAGAGGTGTGGTCAGTTCCACTTCACCCGGGCTGGTGCCTGACGGTCTGAAAGGGATTGATATGCCCCGTGCAGGTGCGGCTGATATGCTGATAAGCCTCTTCACTGCAACGAGCTCCTTCCGTCCTCCGGTGCCGATTGTAAGAGTGTCACCCACCGTCATGCCGGAGTTGGCCACTACCCTTATAATTGTTTCACCGGTTTTTGCTTCATCAGCAAGGTTCGTAAGGGTGGCAGCCTTGCCGACGGCGGTGACCGTTGCCAGCTCGAAGTTACCCCCGATGTCTATTCCGATTTTCTCTCCAACCTTGAATCCTTCCGCATCGGTGACCGGAAGGTTTGTCGATCCGGCTGGAATAACGAGCCAGGGCCCTGTCGGGACAGGTACGAACAGGGTGGCCATTGGCGAGGCTGCTGTCCCGACATATTTGATTGTATGAGATTCTCCTTCAACATCTATTATCTGCCCGGCTTCGAAACCTTCAGTACTTAACACATTTATGAAATCGTCACCACGGTTTGCAGGGGCAGCCAATCCTGATGCGGAAAGACCCAGCAGGAAGAATCCTTTGGGTGGAACCACTGTACCGGCTTCAACGGTTGCCAGCTTCAGCGGAGCCCACATGCACCTTGTATTGATCAGGGACCAGCCGGATATGTCAGCATCCGTATCTCCGGCATTGTAAAGTTCGATATACTGATTTGTCGGGCTACCCCCTGTCTCAAAACGCACTTCATTGATTTTTACGGGTAAGGCATTTCTCAGCCTCCGGGAGTTTACTTCGGTACGGACCTGGTTTGTACCCTGATTCTTCCACTCCGCCCTGCCGTTAAGGTATCCGCTGTCAGCCTCTTTCGGGGAGGTAACTGTAAAAACGGCAGTTACACCGGCGCCCGGCATCACCGGTTTGCTGAACTTTTTAGTGCTCTTTCCGGTACCTGTGACAACCGCTTTCCATCCTTCCGGAATTGAAACGGCCAGTTTAACTCCCCTTGCGGGTGTATCCGAGGTATTTGTAAAGGTAACGGTGACCTCCTGTGATGTAACCGGGGTGAATGTTGTGATCCGTGACAGGTCCAGCCTCGCCACGTCATATCGTGCATTCACAATATTCCCTTGCACGGCATTGACAGCCTCATCTGTCGGATATCCTCTTGTAATCACCCCTTCGTAGAAGGTGCCGGCGGAGCCGTTGCCGTTGTCACCGCCGTTGCCCAGTTGCACCCCGCCCTTCCTGTGCATCGGATAGTAGTTGCTGCTCTCGGGTGAGCCGGGCCGATAGCCGCTGTAGAATGTCGTGAGTCCCTCCTTCTGAGCATCTCCTCCCCTAATATCCCACTGGTTTCCACCGCCTCCGTTGACTACTCCGGTCACAAAGCGCCAGGAATCGATTGTCGGGTTGGCTGCATTCAGTTTCGCGTCATAGCCTGAAAAGAGGCCGGCTTCCATATCAGACATGATCCAGGGGCCGGTACCACTGCCACTTCCCCATGCCGTGGCAATGCCGAAGTAGACGGTCTCCATGGTGCCTCTTCCCACGGCACGGCTGTTAGTTGAGGTATTGCCGTAGTTGAAACAACATCCGCTGTCGAAATGGGTACCGTCAAAGACCATGTAGATACCCTGTGGCTCATCATTGATTGCAAGGCCGGTGGCATTATTGTTTCGCAGGCCCATACCAGGCATAATATAGACACCATAAGCCTTGTGCCCCATGATTGTTACAGGCGCCATGTCTGCAATCGGCAGGGTATTGTATCCGCCCTTATCAGGCCCCCTGAATAATCCCGGAGGCGCCTGAAAGAGGTGATTGCCATTTCCCGACTGGTCATAGACAACTGCGATCCGGCAGATTGTTCCGGCGCAGAAAGCGTCTTGGGCTGCTGCGTCGGCATATCCGCCCGGATCATCCGTGCCAGGTGAAACCACGCCTATGTCCATCGTCATGCCGTCTGACTGGCGCATGACCTGGTACAACGGGCCATTGTATGATGCGTATAAAGCACGCGTGGTACTATGGGCAGTCACGCAGGGGAAACCTGCAGCGGCATATATATCACACGGGCCTTCCGGCCTTGAGGGAGCAAGGTTGTGACCCGGGCCTGACATCGCTGACATCATTATCATTGTACCCGGAAGTATAAGTGCAATTACAAGAATCATTGCAAGGGACCTTTTCTTTATCATTTCTATCTGTCTTTTTAAAAAAGTGCTAACTATTAAGATATTCAATTTTACCAGAATAGTTTTATTGCCAAAGGTTAATTAATTATAAATCTTGATTGAACTAAATGCATGGAAGATATTGCTTATTATTAATACCGGATTATGAAAATAACCGTTACCGAGATCTGCGAGCGGAATGGTATTGTCATCAGACAATTTTTTCTTCCTGGTTTCATTTTCAGGGCTTTAATTTTTCCGTTGAAAGTCTCTCATACAATTCCGGATCAAATTCTTCCAGTCCTGTGATACCATGCAGGTGATTTATTGAAACCCATGGCAACCATGTACGATGAGCGCCGATACCTCTGACGGGGCCCATTTTCCAATGTTCCTGCTGCCAGCCCGGGCCCAACAGGTCATAAGTGCGTCCGGGGAGAGCCAGCATCGCTTTGGTCCCATGCAAAAGGACACGGGCGACATCAAGATAATGTTCATCACCTGTGTATTTAAATAACCTGGCGAAGGAAGGAACAGCCCAGTCAAGATATTGATCAACACCACCGACATCATTCGACCCGATACCGTTAACACCAATTGTAGGCACACCTGGCTTCCATCCCAAATCCGCATAATCTGCCCCGACAGGCATCGGTACATTCCATATCCATATCCAGCTCTCGGTATAGTCACCGGCAGATTCTGAGCGTTCAAGCCACTTTTTATCTTTAGTGTGCTCATACAGAGCCAGGAAAGCTTCCAGTGACAACATTCCTGATTCTTTGTCTGCCACATCTGAACCGCCTGTTGCACCCAGGTACACACACTGACTGCCTGTTGAATTCCAGACATAGTCGCCTGCACGGAGAGCAGCTTCAAGATATTTATTTTCACCTGTCTCCTCGCTCATCTTAACCAGCAGCGGTACAGCAGCATAGGTTGTTGAACCGGCAGTATCAGTAACATGGCCATTGAGCCAGCCCATAGGGAAAGAACCGTTGCTTCGTTGCTGGGTCAGCAGCCAGTCAGCATAATCCCTGGCCCACTTCAACCAATCCGGATGTTCACGGCCTTTAGTTTTTTCGCGGTGAATAATATCCATCATAAAGCGCATGTCTTCCGACAGGGGCCTGAGGCCGAACGCGCCTTCTGTCCGGGCTGAACCCGGTTTTCCGTTCCTGATGTCGTATGCCTCACCGGCAGGATAGGGTGACATGGGAACGTATTTAATCAAGCTTTCAATTACCTTAGTGCCAAGTTCCCTGAATCTCTGTCCTCTGGCGGTTGAATCACGGTCGCTTTCAATAAGTAATTGTTCACCGAGTTCAATATGTTTTCCGCAAAATCCCATGACGATCTTTGGCCAGAGGTTCAATTCAGCAGCATTAGTATCCATTTCCACACCTGTAGATCTTGCCCATTCTGCCAGTTCAATGATTTCCCCGGGTACCTTACCCTGAGGCCTGGCTGCGAAACTGTATGATCTCAGGGCAGGTCTGTATGAACCTGGCCTTCCCGAAACGGCATCTATCACAAAAGGGATACCTGCCCGGTCATCTACAATAAGGACACGATCTGCCAGGTGATCTATCAGCTCCTTTCTCACGACATTGACATCAACTGTTTCAACTTTGGGATCGAGGCTCTGCCATGCCCATCGCCATGCTTCACGTTCCATATTACGGAATGATTCACTCCTGCCAAAGCGGAATCCCACCCGGTAATTCTGTGAGTATCCATCTTTTACAGGATTATACCTGCGTCTTACAACAGGGGTTGATGCTCCTTCTCCTCTCATTGCAAATCCAAAACCGCCTAATTCATTGGTTGTTCCCGGAAGCCAGAATCCCAGATCAATTCCTCCGGCAGACAATTTCTTAGCTCCCAGGCCTCCAAATCTGATACCTTCATCAATAATGGGTGTGGCAGCCTGTGCGGTTGTCTCCTCCAGTGTTGTAGCTCCGTCAGGGGCCAGGTCAAGCATTGCGATCCATTTGCCATCCTGAAACATTAGTCCAAAAAGTGGTGCAGACAGAACATCTTCCCGGATAGAAAAATATCCGGCGTCATAATACATGCTGCCACCTGATGCCCTCGGGCTGGTATGGGGTTTACCATACAGTAATCCGGGTGCCAGAAAGTTCACGCCTTCCCACCTGATTTCAGGTGCTGTTGATAAAGTGACGGCAGAATAAAACCCGGCACTGTCTCTTGTTCCTGAGACATTTAGTTTCCTGTCAAGAGACAATACATCACCGGAGATTGTCCACCGGTCTTCGACATTGAAAACAACGTCACTTCCGTCAGCCACCTTTGCCCTGGACGTTACAATGTTGCCTTCTTTTGTAACAGACTGATATCCTGATGCCAGGTATTCAGCATTCGCACCTCCGTTAAAAACTTCTATCTGAGCAGGGTGAATCTGTTTCATCAACTGTGCTGACCTGTCAGAAATTTCAATACCCCAGGTACCTGCTGAGTCCTGTACGAAAGAGACAGTCGCCCCCGTTTGCAGGCGCCCAAGTTTAATCTGATCGTTTTGCTGGTTGCATGCTGCTAAAATTGACATGCATAATCCAAAGAATAAATATCTGGTGAGTATTTTCATTGATCCTCAATTAAAGAAAAATAATACTTCAATATGGTTCTGTAACGCATTAAGATTCAGAATCAGCTACCTGAAAATGAGCTGTGCAAAATTGTACAGGTTATTTCTCCAGACAGGCCATGTATGTCCGCCGGGATATTCACTGTAGGTGTATTTTACATTGAGCCCGTCCAGTTTTTTCAGCATTACCTGGCAGTTATTCCAGGCAATATCCTCCTTACCACCCATTGAAATCCAGAAGAGCCTGAGTGCACTCATCTTCGCGGGATTGTTTTTGATATAATCATACTGTTTTTCGGCCAGGTCATTCTGGGCGGGCGTTATCCATCCGGAGCTGAATACTCCAAGATACGGGAACATCTCAGTATTGTTGATCCCGACATATAGTGTCTGCAATCCGCCCATCGAGAGCCCTGCAAGGGCACGGTTGCCCGGAGCCGCTTCCGCACGGTAGTTCTTCTCAACGAAAGGTATGATACTATGTTTGAGCTCCCGCTCGAACATTCTCAGGGTCATCTCTCCGAAGCTCTGCTGTCCTGCCATATTACCGTCAGGCATCACAACCAGCATGGGCTTCGCCTTACCTGCAGCAATCAGATTATCAAGAATCAGGTCTGTCTTCCCCTGTGTGGCCCAGCCTCTCTCATCTTCACCCCCGCCATGGAGAATGTATAGCACAGGATATTTCTGATCGGTATTTGCGTCATACCCGGCAGGCTTGTAGATCCAGAACTGCCGCCAGGTATTTGTCACCGTCGAAAAATACCGTTTTATGGCAAGCTCCCCGTGCGGAACATCCCTTGCAGCATAATAGTCATCACCGCTGAACGGAACTTCTATCCCGCTCGCCATCCGCCCCATGCCGTAAAATGTTTCGCTGGCCGGATCGGCTACTGCCAGACCGTCAATAACCAGGGAATAATAATGAAACCCTTCGGTCAGTGAATCGGTTGTGACTTCCCATATGCCTTCGCTGTTCCTGGCCATATCATATTTCTTGCCCAGGTCGAGCTGGATTTTCTGCGCCTCAGGAGCTCTCAGCCGGAACAGAGCGCTGCCGTCAGGCATTATCTGCGGATATTTTGCCCCTCTCACATTTGAGGGAGCCGGTGTGCCCAGCGGGCTGTATTTATTGAACCTCGTCACATCCACAGGCTTGAACAGCAGCTGTGAGAACATGTACAGGCTGTTCTTCCAGACCTTGAAGTCATGTACCCCGGGCTCAATATAATAAATATGTGGAACACCGTTGGCCACAAGATAATCGTGTGTGCGCCGGCTGAATGATATCAGGCCGTCATTGTCGCCACATGATATCCACAGGACTTTAAGGTTCTTTCTTGCGTACTCCGGATCAGGCACCAGCTGTTCCGGTGGCTTGGTGTTGGGCGCTGATGAGAAGCCTCCTACCCAGGCGAACCTGTCAGGATTGCCAAGGCCGAAATTCAGCGATTGTCCACCACCCATCGAGAGGCCGGCAATTGCACGGTGTTCACGGTCTTTGATCACCGGATACCTCTTCTCGATGAACGGAATGAGATCATTGAGAAGGTCTTTCTCGAAGGTTGCAAAGGCCTCCACCCTGTCAGGCGCCATCATGTTGTCACCGACACGGTCATCCTTCATGGCCCTGCCGTTAGGCATAACCACTATCATTGGCTCGATCTTTCCGTCAGCATAGAGATTATCGAGAATTACCTGCGGTTTCCCTCCGTTCAGCCATTCCTTTTCATCACCGCCGATGCCGTGAAGCAGATAAAGTACCGGGAGTTTCCTGCTCCTGCTGTATGAGGGAGGAGTATAGACCAGGGCTTTGCGCGTGGCTCCGACTGTTTTTGAGTAATACTTTATCGTATCTATTTTGCCATGCGCAATACCGGCCCTGACGGAATCAAATCCGGGAGGTGCCTGCTTTTCGATATCCTGTCCGTATGCTGAGCAGCAGAACCCGGCAATTACAACAATTATTGCTATAGTCTTTTTCATTTTTGTCTGAGTTTGCCTGTTGACATGTAATTGAAAGGATGTATCATTTCCTGAAGAGAAGGGGTGCGAACTGATACAGGCTCCTTCGCCATGTAAGCCATTCATGAGCGGTACCGGGAGATTCATACCAGACGTATCTGACTCCGGTCTTTTCAAGCATCTTACGGAAAGCTCCGACGGAGCCGGGGAACGGGTCAGGTTCCCTGGTTCCCAGTCCGAGCCATAAGAGGTTGATCTGTTTGTTCAGCGCTGCCCCGTCACTGAACCTGCCGTTCATGAAGGTGGCGGGATCAATTTCCGCAGTGCCCGGATAATTGGAGGTACCGCTGAATCCACCGATGTAAGAGAACTTATCCAGGTTATTCATGGTGATCCGGATAGTCTGGTTGGCACCCATAGACAGACCGGCCATAGCCCTGCCCTCCCGGTTCGGGATAGTACGGTAGGTGTTGTCAATCATGGGGATTATTTCCCTGATCAAAACCTCCTCAAATATTGACGTACCTCCGGGGGCTCCCGGAGCCTCTCCTGCATTCCGCGACGATGACTGACCCGGTTTTGATGCATATCCCCTGTCCATCACGATTATCATTGGAACAGCCTTTCCCGAGGCAATCAGGTTATCGAGGATAAGATTGGCTTTGCCCTGAACCGGCCAGCCTGTCTCATCTTCACCACTCCCGTGCTGCAGATACAGCACCGGGTAACGAACTGAGATATTCTTATCGTAATCAGGGGGTGTATAGACAAAACAACGTCGCCATGATTGCGTGATCTCAGAGAAATACAGATTTTCCCTCAGCTGGCCGTGAGGAACCTTTTTCAGGGAATAAAAATCCTGGTCCCTTGCAGGAATCTCTACACCGCTGCCCCAGCGGCTTGCGCCGTAAAAGAACATACTACCAGGATCAGGAACCCGTGCGCCGTCGATTATGAGCTGGTAATAATGAAAGCCTTCATCCTGGGGGTTCGAATCACCTGTCCACACCCCTTTTTCATCCTTTGTCATGTCGTACCTGATGCCACCGATGTCAAGCTGCACACTAAGAGCCTGAGGAGCTGAAATACCCGCGCGGACCCGACCTTCGGGATTAATCTGCGGGTATTGCTTGCCGGTCTGGTTTGTAGATGCAGGCTGAAAATCCTTCACAGCGGCAGGCTGATTCGTCTGGGCCAGGCAAACGCCGGAAGTGAGGATGACGGCCGGTATTATATGTAATAATCTGTAATTCATATGAATAACCTTTGAGATTAGTTACCGGATATCGTGGTGACGAGTCTGTCTCCGGTCAGCAGACTCATTTGACGAACAGCAGTGGTGCAAGTTCATAGAGACTGCGCCGCCAGGTCTGAAACTCGTGGCGTGTGTTCTCAGAGACGTATGATACTGCATTTATGCCGGCCTCCTTCAGGGCTGTGGCGGAGCTGGTTATCCCACCGGGATTTTCAAAGCTGCCGCAGCTCAGGAAAATCAACCTGACCTTTGATTTGTCCTTGATTTCTTCGGGAGCATAGGTGCCACCGCTGAGAAGAGCGTAATGGGAGAAGACATCCGGTCTTGCAAGGGTGATCGACTTTGTCTCCATTCCACCCATCGAGAGCCCGGCCATGGCACGGGAAGGCTGGTTGGCCAGAGTACGGAAATTGGCATCAATATAAGGTATAAGTTCGTCGACAAGAACCGTCTGAAAAGGTGTCACGTCGAAATTCCTGAGACCGCCCCTATTAACCTCGTTTGTCATTCCGTAGGTCATAACTATTATAAAAGGTCTTGCACCACCTTCGGCAATAAGGTTATCCATTATCAGGTTTGCACGTCCCTGGTTTGTCCATGCAGTCTCATCCTCACCCCAGCCATGCTGAAGATAAAGCACGGGATAGCGTTTCTTCTTTTCCCTGTCATACTCAGGCGGGGTGTAAACGAAGGCCCTGCGGGAGATATTCGTGCTTGCCGAAGGGAACAGTATCTGCTGTACCCTGCCATGAGGCACATCTTTCAATGCATAAAAATCCTGGTCATGGGCCGGTATTTCGATACCGCTTTCCCAACGAACCGAACCGTAGAAATTCAACGTACCGGGGTCATTGAAGACACCGCCGTCAATAGTCAGATGATAGTAGTGAAATCCTTCTTCGAGCGGACCGGCAGTGGTGCCTGTCCATGAACCGTCATCTGCTTTGGTGAGGGAAGTACCACCTCGCGTACCTCCGAGGCCGAGACTGACGACGACACTCTGAGCTTCCGGCGCAACTATGCGGAATCTTGCATAACCCTGGGAGTTGACCTGCGGGTATTCCTGTCCCGGCTGGTTCAGCGTTGAGGGCTTGAAATCTTCTTTAATATTCTGCTTTTCAGTCTGGCCCTGGCATAAACCACCGGTTATAAGCATGGCTGACAATAATAATAGTGTTCTGTATTTCATCTTTAAAACTTTAATAATAATCTGACGGTAATTTCTTTCTTTTTACTACATATAAGCTTGATAATCAATCTTTAAACAGAAGCTGAGCAAATTCATGCAGGCTTCTCCTCCATGACTGCCATTCGTGGGCGGTAAGAGGTGAGACATACGAAGCGCTTTTTATCCCGGCCTGATTCAGGGTATCAGCTGCAGCCTTGACTCCCTCGGAGCCTCTCTCGCGACTGCCATAGCTCATAAACACGAGTTTGACCTTTGATTTGTCGGTAATTTCATCAGGGGCAATCATACCGCCGCTGAAGAGTCCGATGTGTGAGAATACGTCAAGGTGCGCAAGGGTGACTGATTTGGTGCACATGGCTCCCATCGAAAGGCCGGACATGGCCCTGTGCGGCTGGTCAGGCAAAGTCCTGAAGTTTTTGTCAACCCATGGGATCATGTCCTTTATCATTAAATCAGCATATTGATCGAACGAGAAGCGGAAGCGCTGCGGTGCAGGCGGGGTTGCAGCACCGGGGGCAACAGGAGCCTGTGCAGCTGGTTGCTGGCCGGGAACAGCAGCAGCAGCAGGACGTGCGGCAGGCCTCGGGAACTGAGGTCCGACAGCACTGGTCTCCATGACAACGATAAACGGCTTGATTTTTCCCTCGGCAATCAGATTATCGAGAATCAGGTTTGTCCGCCCCATTTCTATCCATACTCTTTCATCTTCGCCGCCTCCGTGCTGGAGATACAGTACCGGGTAACGTGTAGTAAGATTCTTGTCATATTCCGGAGGAGTGTAAACGAAGATGTGACGCCATGACTTAGCTACTTCTGAATAATAGTTCTTTATCAGGACATCTCCGTGAGGCACGTCTTTCAGCTGGTAAAACCCGCCATCAGGATCAGGAATTTCAAAGCCGTTGCACATCCGGCCGTAACCGATGAATGCGTTCGTAGCCGGATCAACAACTATGGCTCCGTCAACCACCATCCAGTAATTGTGATAACCTTTATCCTGCGGTTCACTTGTGAATGACCACACACCGTCAGGTCCCTTGACCATATCGTACGGGATGTTGTTGATTGCAACCTGTACTTTCTGCGCATCCGGGGCAGTGAAACGGAACGTGACCCGTGAATCTGCCTCAATCCGGGGGTACTGGGCACCTGACAGATTGTAGGGTGAAACATGAGCCGTATCGGCGTTGAATACATTTGAAGCCTGGCCTGACTGAGCCATACAGGTTATGCTGACGGTCATGACAATCAGCACAACGGAAATCAGTAACTTTTTCATTTTTCTCCTGTTAGGTTAATATCCAGAGGTTGTTAAAATCCGTTTTGGGTATCAGGGCAAAATATTCACTATTACTCTTTTATATCTTGTCAGCGGCGGATTGCCCTTGTCCGTCACTTTCAAAATGAAATGAGCTGTCTCAGGCCTGCTGACCTGTGGCGCTTTTATATATGGGATCCGGTAAAGGTTCTCTGCCTGGTCAAACGGAATGACCTTCCTGTACGATCCGGCCTCAGGGTACTGGAACCAGAGGTAACTCAGATTATCTCCGTCAGGATCCATGGTGCCGCCGGCATTGAGTGCAAATCCCTGTCCCGATCTGACAGTGATCATGGCTGAACCGGCAACCGAAGGCACCGGAGGATGGTTTGCTTCATCATACGGTCTGATGCACCAGTCCATCCGGGCTGCAAAATCATTCTGGAAGTCTTCCCTCCAGCGGAACAGGGTCGCTTTGTTGCTGTTGAAGGTCACCGTATCTTTTCTTACGGCTCTTCCATACTCATTATGGACAAAAGGTACATACATGTCGGCAGCATTCGTCCATATCGCCCTTGGTTCTGGTTCCACAGGCACTCCGCCTGTAAATCCCTTCGTGTCGAGAGAGGAATATTCAGGCCGGTACAGTTCATAGCGGCCGCCCCAGCCACCATAGTCAGGATGGTCAGGGTCATTCAGTCCGTTCGGTATCAGAAACAGCCATGAAGGGGTATCTCCTTCCATCCCGTAGGCCACATCAGGATAGACGGCGCCAAGCAGGCCGTGATCCTGCTGGATGTTCTCCGCCAGCCAGCCGTTGCTTATAACCTCATTGCTGATCCCGGGTACAAACTGATTAATTGCGCCCCATGTCGAAGATCCGTATCCCCCTGGACTGACTATGTAAAAAAGGTCCGGAAAGTTTTTTCTCATCCAGTTGCCGCTGTCATCCTGGTCAGAGATTGTGTATACTCTCAGTTTTCCTGTCAGCGTTCTGGCTTCAGCCTCAGACCTGGTGTTCCGGATTTTATACAATGCCTGGGCAAGGGTATTGGCTCCGCCCCAGACGGAAATCCACAGGGGACGGTCATCATCTTCTTCAAGTATCCTGATTATCAAGTCTGAACCCTCAGAGTCCTTTCCATCACCGACAGCCGCCATACCGTACTCGGGCAACCCCTGCCTGACCAGCTGCAGCAATGCATCCGGAGACGGGAAACCTGCTTCATGTTTCGTGAGATTGGGATATACCCTGGCATAGGCATGTATCACCTTACTGACAGATTCAGGGTGTACCTCTTTCTTCATGTGAACGGAGGTGGTCGCAATTATGCCCTTTATGTCGAGGAGATTTGAATATAACAGTAACCTGACGAGTGACTGGGTGTCGTCAGGTTCATTTTCAACGTCGGTAAGTATGATGACCCTTTGCTTCTGCAGCTCCTGGGCGCCCGATGCCTGGCATATGAACATAAGTGCCAGTATTATTATAGCGGAACTGACTTCCCTCAACGGCTGTGGCCTCATAATCATTTATTAATCCTGACAAATCAAAGCTGTCAGTTATATGGGATTGTGAATTTATGGTCATTGTAAAACTCCTAATAATATGTGTAAGAATGGTTAATTTTTTATGCAAATTTTGACTGAAATTTAAAAGCATGCCGGATAAAGAGTTAAAAAAAACAAATTGTTGTTCTTCATCCCGGGCGTAAAGAGGAGCATGTGCCTGTGAAAATCAGGGCTGCAAGCGTTGTTCCGAAGATAAACCGGCTGATAAAGGGAGTCATCATTTTTCAGCAGTTTATGATTGACAGGTGGCAAAGAATGATTATTCCTTACTTCAGTTTCTTGATGAACTGTGAAGGGGATATACCGAATTGCTTCTGAAAACTGGTGGAGAAATATGACGGAGATGAGAATCCTACAAGGTACGAAATCTCGTTAATCCTGTAATTGCCGTCCATCAACAGTTCAGCTGCCTTCTTTAACCTGGTCAGCCTGATGTATTCCACAGAGTTGAGGTCTGTCAGCGCCTTTACCTTTCTGTAAAGAGTTGAGATACTTATTCCCATAATCTCGGATATCTTCTCAACACTTAAGTCAGTCTCTGAAAGGTTTTCCATAAGGGTGGAATTCAGCTTCTTAAGGAACTCCTCATCTGTCTTGTTCAGTGCTACTGATCTGAAGTGGGCCAGAGGGGAATTGATGAAATTCTGCTGTTCCAGCCTACGATTCTTTATCAGGTTATGTATTTGAGCCATAAGATGTTCCGTCTCAAATGGTTTCTCAATATAAGCATCTGCGCCAGCATCAAGGCCTTCTATCTTTGCATTGACATGGACAGAGGCTGTAAGAAGTATAACAGGTATATGGCTGAATTCAATGGCTGACTTGATTTGCCGGCATAGTTCATATCCGTTCATGACCGGCATTATCACATCACTTACAACCAGGATGATGTTGAATTTCTTCAATGCCAGAAGTGCCTCTTCTCCGTTGTGAGTAAGGATTACGTTGTAATCACCACAGATTTCTTTGGCTATGAACCTGCCCATTTCAATCTCGTCCTCCACAAGGAGCAGATTGTGACTGGTGCCAGAAGGGGAGCTGAATACTTCAAATTCGCCGTTTTCTTCCAGTCTCTCTCCCTTTGCCTGGCTTTCTATCTCCCTGACAGATTCTTCCTGGAACCTGGGCAGCTCCAGGACAAACGAATTAATATGGCTGACGGCAGTGTCAAGAAACAGTCTGCCATGGTGAAGCTCAGCAATTGAGCGTGCAAGAGACAATCCCAGTCCCGTGCCTTTTTTACCAGGCTTGTTGGAATCAAGCTGGTAAAACGGTTCGAAGATCTTTTCAGCCAGGTTTTTGGGGATCATGTTGCCGTCATTGTTGACTCTTATTCTCATGACGGAATCATGGTCGTTTCCAGGCTCCAGAAAAATGTCCACCTTAGATTCGGCAAACTTCAGGGCATTAGAGAGGAGATTGCTCAATATCTTTATTACGGCTTCCCTGTCAATGGCCAGCTCATAATGATTCACCGGTGAATGCATCCTGACGGATATCTGATTCTCCTCACTATATGTAAGGAACAGGTTTAGTGTGGATTCCACCAGTTCGTAGAGGTCAGTTCTGATAAAATTAAGTCTCAGCCGTTCCTTTTCCGTCTTTCTGAAATCAAGCAACTGGTTTGTAAGTCTCAGCAACCTGTCTGTATTTTTTTTGATTATCATCAGGTTCTCCTCATTATCCTTCAGGTTTTTTGAACCGGTCTTCAAGACTCTGTCAAGGGGTCCCTTGATCAGGGTTAACGGCGTCCTGACTTCATGGGTTATATTTGTAAAGAAACTGATCTTTGCATTAAGTATCTCCCTCTCCTTGCCGGCTTCAATGGCCTCTATCTCTCTCTGATTTTCAACAGCTTTTCTTTTCAGGTATGTCATAATCAGGAAATAGCCGATAATGGCTAAAGTGATCAGGTAGAGTATGTAGGCAGGCAGTGAGAGCCAGAATGGCGGAAAGATCCTGATCCTCAACCTGGCCTCTGCTTCGCTCCAGATATTGCCACTGGTTGATGAAACTACCCTGAATATGTAATCTCCCGGAGGCAGATTTGCATAGTTTACATTCCGGCCCCCTGACATCAGTACCCAGTCAGGGTCAACACCTTCCATCATGTATTTGTATTTTGTAAGATCGGGGCTTGTAAAGCTTGGTGACACAAAGTCAATGCTCAAAGATGACTGATTATGCTTCAGTGAGATCCTGTCGGTTACAAGTATCGATTCCGAGTCAGGAGAATCAGTCCGGTTGCCGCGATAAACTTTGCCATTTACATGCAGGTCAGTGAAATAAACGGGAGGATTGTATTTGCTTTCCTTTATCTCTGCAGGATTGAATGCCAACAGCCCGTTGACCATTCCAAAATACATCCTGCCATTTTTGTCCAGATAAGCTGAATTATAACTGAATGTATTCCCCAGGAGGCCATTGTCCCTTGTATAAACTGTATAGGTGCCTGTAACAGGGTCATACCGAAGCAATCCCCTTGTCGAGGTAATCCAGATATGACCATAGCTGTCCTGAAGGGTGGCACAAAAGATTGCAAATTCGACATCCCTGCCCGGGAGGAACATTCTGATTTCTGCCGTTGCTGCATTAATATAACCAAAGCCGCTTCCTTCAGTAGTAAACCATATATTACGATCCTTATCCTCGTAGATTGATGTGATATACTCATTTTTAAGATTACCGTAGTCAGAACTGTCTGACAGGACCTGTTCGCAGCTCTCCGATGATGTGTCATATTTGTACAATCCTCTTCCGTAGGTTCCTACCCAGACCAGTCCTTTACTATCCTCATAAAGGGCATGTATGAAGGCATCCTGCGCCACATTCTCAAGATGAGTGAATGATGAAGTCTCCCGGTTGAACCTGTATAAACCTGAGGCGCTACCGGCATAAACAGTCCCGCCGGTCGTTTTCAGGAAGGTGATGAAGGAGTTTGTTTTAAGACCTCTCCCAGGCTCCCTGACAGTATAATGATACCTGATAGTACCTGTCTTCAGGTTCATTAAATAAATACCATTGTCATACGTTCCGATCCATAGCTCATCATTATCAACCAGCAATCCCTGTACGTTTCTGCTGTTTACAAGTGATGGACTGTCTCCATAATAAGATGAGAAAATCCCGGTCCGGGGATCCAGTCCCGTCAGCCCCGCATCTTCAGTGCCTATCCAGATCATGCCGTAAGAATCAGCCCTGATCTCGCGTACAACGTTACCGGACAGTGAACCTGGCAGTCCTGTAGGATAGAATTTTTCGAAGGATTTGTTTTCCTGAGGAAGGTAATTGACGCCGCCATAAAAAGTCCCTGCCCAGATGCCACCTTCCCTGTCTCCGTAAAGGAAGCGGATTGCATTATTTGACAGGGTGAACGGATCGGTTGTAACCGTCTGAAGGACTTTCACAAATCCTGTTTCAAGATTATAAATATAAATGCCTGACTCTGACCCGATCCAGATGTCTCTGTTTTCAAACAGATGTATTGTATTGATTATTATATTGCCATGAAGTTGATTGTCGTCTTCGAACAGGTTTGTTACAATTCCTGAATTTGGATCGAAAAGCCTGAGACCGGCAGTTCTTGTGGAGACGACAAATCCGTAACTACCTGCATCCACAATCTTCCCGAGGGAGATTGAAGCTGCTGTTTCCGTGTCGGTAAGGATTTTAAAACCGATGAAGTTATCCGTTCTGGCATCATGTTTATAAATACTGCCATCGGCAGATGTTACCCAGATGTCTCCTGCATTTGTCATGGTAATGCTGCCTGGGGGAAAGTATTCACTAACCGGATAGTGGGTCAGTTTGCCGGCTGATTTGCTGTACCTGAATATGCCACTGAATGTAGAAAGCCAGATATTGTCATTGTTGTCAGCAACTATATCGCGAACAGCAAAATCGATCCTGTAATTCTCATCTTCAATAGTTCCGAAGTAATCATTATCCGGCAGGTAATAACAGACACCCCTGGCGGTTCCGATCCAGATCCATCCCTGATGGTCTTCACACAATGCCAGCACGTAATTATTCAGAAGGCTGTTTGATTTTGCCTGGTTATGGCTGAAAATCCTGAACTGCGAGCCGTCAAACCTGTTGAGTCCTTCTTTGGTTGCAAACCACATAAAGCCTCTCCGGTCCTGTATGCCATCCATCACTGTGTTGTTCGAAAGTCCGTTGTCATTTGTGTAATGCCTGAAGTAGTATGGCCTGCCTTCAGCCAGAAAGGAGATTGATGTTGCAACAGTCAAAATCAGAAATAATTTCTTCACCGGGTAATATTTTTTTAGTTAAAATACAGTGAACGAAAGTAAGCAAAAGATTCTTAAACTCTGATTCTTTTGTCTTTTGCCGTTGAGAACTCCTGACACACAACGCCTTTGCCATTATCTGATACGGCCGGCTTATTTTTCATCCGGTGTTCAAACCGCATGTATTCTAAACCGCACACCTTGTTATCAACAATTTTGCCTACGGAGACAGTCCGGTAAAAGACCGTTGCATTTCTGAAGCAAGGGTTTTGCGCGCATGGTGTCATATGATGGCTGCAATGGCCTGGGGCAACTTGGCTATTGAAGAGAATTTCGCCGAGGAGTTCGCAGCAAATGACGGAGATTCTTATCGCCGTAAAGGCACAATGCTGACTTATGAGGAATTCCTTACCGATCTTGAATGGCCAGGCGATAAAGGAAAACCAGGCAGTGCGAACGTGCTCGCTGGATAGACATGAAACGCTGGGGTGAATTTACCAAAGTGGCTATAGCAGGAGAACATATTCCTTAGCTTAAAGATGGCTTCTTTACAAAGGATGAGGCTGCACATAGCGCATATCTCACTTATTCAGAGCCCAACTCGGATAAGGAACATGGCTTTAAGGCAGGGAAACATGAATGGTTCCCCTATCCTTACGGTGTGACTTCAATCAATCCCAACATGGTACAAAATCCGGGATGGTAATATACTAAAAAATCTTTTAAGCTGAAGGAAGGGTTCAGATTATATTACAATCAAAGCTGACAGGAAGGGATAGAAATCCACTCATACTTCCCGTTCTGCCGGCCGAAATTGACATAAATCCGGATTTTAATTCTACTTTGACAGATTAGGATTTATCTTATAATGACGGTTAATGTCTTTCTGCCTTATAGCATGCCGTCGGGTTATCCGATTCATCATCTGATCCTGTGACATCTGAACATACAACTCACGCACAACCATTTCCTTTACATCCCTGGCTGACAGTAACGGCATATCATCATATAACGCAAGCTTCTCTTTCAGGATAAAAGAAGAAACTAAAAAATTAAGCGCTATCTGATGCTGCCATGCCAGCCATTTTCTGGTTTGGAACTGATCCAGTCCAAGTACCTGTTTTGATTCTTTGATACTGTGTTCGATAAAATACCTTTCTGCCTGCATGTATGCAAGACATTCCGGCTCATATTGATCGAGATTGGCATTTGTAAATGAGTACTTTACCTCGACCGTCCCCTTACCTGAAGTTGTTCTGCGGATTACAAGTAACCTCCTTTCCGGCTGATCCGTGTTTTTGTCCCATATATAGACTCTCGCAAAATGATAATCCCCATTCAGAATACCCTTTGTTGTATTACGGACTTTCAACTTTTGCCAGTCTCCAGGTGTAAGGGTAGATAAATACGCGTCCACCCTGATACTCGTTATTGAAGCTTTGAGCTTTTTGGGCCTTGAGCCCCTTATACCTTTCTTCTCCGGAACAAATAATTCCGGCTTCTCCAGATATATCTCCGTATCAGAATGAACATCCAGCATATACACACTCCCCATATTCTCTATCTCTCTTGCAAACGAAGCATCGTTACCGTAATATCCGTCTGCTGCTATGAAATCAAATTTGATCCCTTGTCTTTTCTGGTGATTGATTATCTCTGCTGCAAGTTCCAGCTTGGTTTTAAAGGCCATCTCCCCATCAGGGACACCTGCCTCTTTACAACGGCCTGGATCTTCACACCAAGCCTTGGGAAGAAATAACCTGGCGTCAATCAATGAGGCAAAATCACCATTGCTCAAACACGCAAAGACTGCTACCTGGCTATTGGATATCTTCCCCACATTACCGCAGTACTGATGACCTACTCCAACGCTCTTATCCCCTTTCTTTACCCAGCCGCTTTCGTCTATGATCAGACCTGTCATCTTTCTCTTTGGAAGTAGCTTACTGACTCCCGATGCAACCCTGTCTATCAACTCACGATGATCCCATTTCGATTCTGTAATAAAATGCTGCATCTGAAAATAGTCAACGCCAGTATCTTCACTTATCCTGCCAATATTACGCATTTCACTCCTTATCACTCCTTCGGTGTACTTACAAGCCTTATCAAAAAAACGCTTCGTACGATTACTGAAAATATCCTCATATTCAATAAGATGACACTGCATCCTCTTCAGAGAAAAGATCAGTGTTTTTCCATATTCTTTACTGTTTTTACGTTGTATTAAACATTTCCTGATACGAAAGGCTTGTTTTTCGATGTATTGAAGATACATGAAGTTATTTGATTATCAGACATCTTGCAAGCTTTTTCTAATCTGTTAAAGTAGAATTAATCAGCAAGTGAGGTTTGGTTTGAGAGAGGGTGCCAGAAATGACACCCTATTTCTTTTGATACAGATCCGGCAATAAAGCATCATTGAGATTGCTGAAAGACTCGTAATCAAGATTGAAAGATATACCCTGTTTCCGATTTTGTCCTTACATTTGCTGTCTCAACAAGAGTATTGCCAGCTCTTAAGCATAATCATGGAAACAATCAGGAACCTTTACCGCATAGGTCGCGGCCCCTCAGCCAGCCATACAATAGGGCCTGTGAATGCAGCACACAGGTTTATCTCGCAGAATGATGGCGCCGCAGCCTACAGGGTATTACTCTACGGAAGCCTTGCCTCAACGGGCAGAGGCCACCGTACCGATGCAGCCCTTGAAAAAACCTTCGGTGCACGAAAGCTGACGATAGAGTGGCACCCTGAGATCATCCAGCCGCGGCACACAAATGCAATGAAGTTCGAGGCGTATGACGGCAGCGGCAACCTGACAGGTGAATGGATGGCATACAGCGTCGGCGGCGGCGCCATAATTGACGACAGCGGGAAGAATGAGACAGGTGACATCTATCCTCATGAAAACATGGCCGGCATACTTGATTACTGCAACCGGAAGGGGATGCCCCTGTGGCAGTATGTGGTTGAGGTAGAGGGACCTGAGATACTTGATTATCTTGGGGATATCTGGAGGGTTATGGATGCGGCAATAAAGCGGGGCCTGGCTACCGAAGGGGTTATTCCGGGAGGACTTAACCTGCAGCGCAAAGCGAGCTCCTATATGCATAAGGCACAGCATTTCGGGGAAATCGTCCGTACGCGTGCCTCCCTCTATGCCTACGCCCTGGCTGTCAGTGAGGAAAATGCCTGCGGAGGGATAATAGTCACTGCTCCTACCTGCGGATCCTGCGGAGTACTGCCTGCCGTTCTCAAATATTCAATGCAGTTCAACAACCACACCAGGGATTACATTATAAAGGCTCTGGCAACAGCCGGGCTTATAGGTACCCTCGTAAAACGAAACGCATCTATCTCAGGAGCCGAGGTGGGCTGCCAAGGCGAGATTGGCACAGCCTGTGCCATGGCTTCAGGCGCCCTTACCCAGCTGTACGGGGGAACAAACTACCAGATAGAATACTCCGCGGAAATGGGAATAGAGCATCATCTGGGGCTTACCTGCGATCCAATCGCCGGACTCGTACAGATCCCCTGCATCGAGCGTAACGTCTTTGCCGCCTCCAGAGCGCTGGCACACAACACATTCGCCATGCTCTCCGACGGACGCCATATGGTCAGCTTCGACAAGGTGGTGCAGACCATGAAGCAAACCGGGAAGGACCTGCCCAGCCTCTACAAGGAGACTGCCGCAGGGGGCCTAGCCTTCTTCAACGCCGACCTGCATGTTGACGAATGATACAAAAACGCAGGAAAGCATAGGATAGGTCGCTGCGAGGGCTTCATTTAGCCCATGTTACAGATTTACCCCTGAACTTCATCCGGGTGGCTGATATTTCAGAATTCAACCCGACAAAACCAATTTTTAGTAACACTTATTAAATCTGCAGCACAATAAACCTAAACAGTTGCATGATGAAAAGATATTTTCCATATTTCCGGCAGCCTTGATAATAATCGCGCTCCTGGTCAGCGGAGGCTAGGCACTTGCACAGCAGCAGGGTGAACCTGGCAATACCGGCAAGGAGATGAACCAGACCAGGGAGAAAATCAGGGTTGCCCGCGAAGAACTGGAAAAACAGAAAGCCTCAGGCAAGGTAAAGGATGATGAATACCAGCAGAAAAAGGAGAAGATAGATGCTGCAGAAAAAGCAGTTAATGACCTGGAGGAAAAGATAAAGAAGGGTAAAAGTATTCCCGGCGAAATCTGATTGACCAACGGTTAATCCCGCGAAAGGAAAAGTCCCCGTACACGGCAGATCATGCAGGATACGGGGACTGTATTTTTAAACAGATCAGCGTTTGACTCTTGCGTTTCCCTCGAAGACACTCCAGACCATCTCCTCATCAGCAGGCTGGGCATAATCAGTAAGAAAGGTGGTTGCCAGCGCGCCGCTGGCCCATCCGAACTCAGCCCATCTTGCCGGCTCCCATCCCTTCAGGATGCCGTAGAGCAGACCTCCCACAAAGCCGTCACCGCCTCCGATACGGTCAAGGATGTGTATCTCGCGGGGTTCAATGACATGCCAGTTGCCTCCCTCCCACATGATGGCACCCCAGAGATGGGAATCAACGCTCAGCACCTGGCGCAGGGTGGTGGCAAAGACCGATGCTCCCGGATACTCCTTTCTGACACGGTCTATCATTCCTTTGAAGCTTTCCATCTTGGAGCCAATGTCCTTCCCTCCTGCTTCGGGTCCTTCTATTCCCAGGCAGAGCTGGAAGTCCTCCTCGTTACCTACGAGGATGTCGGTTACAGAGGCTATCTCACGGAAGACTCCGGAGAGCTCCTTCTCCCTTCCCTTCCAGAAGGATGCACGGTAGTTGAGGTCAAATGAGATGCGAGTGCCATGCTTCTTCGCTTCGCGTGCAATCTCAAGGCAGAAGGTGCTGGTCTCGTGAGACAATGCCGCTATCAGCCCGGAGAGGTGCACAACCTGGACCCCCTCCTTCCTGAAGATCCGGTCGAGGTCGAAATCATTCACGTTCAGGGTGCGCCCCACCTCTCCGGCACGGTCGTTGTGCACACGCGGGCCCCGGGAGCCGTACCCCATGTCCGCAATATTAAACTGGTGACGGTAGCCCCACGGATCGCCCTGCGCAACCTCCTTCCCTTCATATGTCATATGACGGCTTGAGAGGTTGTTTTTTATGAACTGCGCTATGGGACTGCCTTTCACAAAAGTTGTCAGGACCTTCACCGGCAACCCCAGATAACTGGCAATGCTTGCAACATTCGTCTCGGCGCTGGTGGCCTGCATGAGGAAGGTGTCACTCGAGTGGACCGGCTGATGGTTTACCGGGGTGATGCGCACACCCATGCTTGTAGGGACAAGCAGGGAAAATGCATAGTCTTTACGTAGTTCTATACTCATGGTTTCTTCAGTATTACTGATCTGAGTGTTCTCATACCGCAATGTAATCACAACGGCGGCAGGGCAAAATTATCATTTTTTCCTCACAGGCAGGTGGAAATTCCGGTCATTTGCCTGCATTGTTCAGGATCTCAGGCACCGGTCAGCGCAATGGCAATATCAACAGGAAAGAAAATTGCAAAAACGGGCAACAGTATTGTCCTGAGCCCGAAGCCAGAAAAAAAGGTGAGCATCGAGGCAAGAAAGGCTGCAAGGACTACGGCCGGGAAAGTGAATTTTCATGACTTTTTTGTTAATTTCATCGTCAAATTCAGGCACTCATGAAAAAAGCATTCTTTGGTTTTGCTGCCATACTGATAATGAATTCTTTAATCACTCCGCGCATGATAAACGCACAGGACATTTCACTGCCTTCTCCTTCAAGGAAGGGAGGCATGCCGCTGATGGAGGCCCTGGATGCCAGGGGCTCTGCAAGGCTTTTTTCCGGAAAGGATCTGTCTCTGCAGCAGCTCTCCGACCTCCTCTGGGCAGCCTGGGGCATCAACCGCGAGGCTGACGGCAAACGAACGGCACCCTCTTCGCATAACAGGCAGGAGATGGATCTCTATGTGACCCTGCGGAGCGGACTATACATCTATGATGCCACAGGCTGCAGGCTGAAACAGGTACACGGCAGGGACATCCGTGCCCTGACAGGTACCCAGGACTTCCCCGTCACGGCGCCGGTAAACCTGGTCTATGTCGCTGATCTTACAAAAAGAGGCCTTAAGGAGGGGCAGCAGGTCACTGAGGCTGATCAGCTCTCATCATGGGCCAACACCGGTTTCATGGCACAGAATGTATACCTGTGGTGTGCCTCCGAGGGGATGTCATGTGTCATCAGGGCTATGGTGCCCCGTGATAAGCTTGCACCGGAGATGGGACTGAAGCCTCAGCAGGTTATAATACTTGCACAGACTGTCGGATTCCCCGGTGAATAACTACCCCGCCGTCATTAGTCTGTCACCTGCCGGAGAAAACCCTCCTCAGTTCAGCTATATTGCTATCTGAGATTGGATTCACGATTCCCATAGATTTTCCGAGTATCAGTGACATGGCTGTCATTTCGGCCACCTCCAGGCGGTCAAATGCCTGAAGCAGGCTGTCACCGGTGACAAGCACCGAATCATTGGCAATAAGCACAGCGGGAATGCCCGAAGTCAGCTTTTCGAATATTTCCTCCCGTAGCAGTGAATGAGCCCCGGAGGGTATCAGAGGCATCTCCTGCAGCAATGCCCAGCTCTCAGGGATGGTTCTTACATTAACATCCTTCCCTGTGACCGCAAACGCCATAAGGTACTGGGGCCGGGCAGTGATCACCGCCCTGACGGCGGAAAACCTTTGATATATCTCCGCATGCAGCCTCTCCCCCGGAACGTAGTCATCATCCCCGCTTCTGCCTTTGATTATATCATCCTTCCCGATAGTGCATCTTAAAGCCTTTCCCCGGGTGATAAGGTAACTGTCACCGGTGCTCCTCGCCGATACAGTCCCGCAGAAACCGTACATCAGTTCCCTGTTGCATGCACGCACTGCTATCCGGCAAATCTCTTCCGCCAGAAATTCCTCACCGGCACTAATCACACCACCTGTTCTGCTGTTTTGCAAACCCCGGTTCGCTTGCGGAACGTATTTACCCGGCATTGGTTCAGGTCTGTCGTCCCCGGCATATTCAGGTATGATAACCTCGCCAACGAATCCTGCATTGTGAATGGTCCTTGCACAGTATTCGAGAGTCTCCAAACGTGCCAGGGCTTCAGCCAGGTCTCTGCCGCCAACAACCACTGCATGGTTTTCCATGATAACTGCATCATGACCCTTCCTGAATTCTGCTGCCACTGTCTCTCCCATGGTATCGCTTCCGGGAATTGCATACCCGGCATAACCGACTGCCCCGCATGTCTCCTTCCACGCTCTCAGAACCGATGTATCAGGTACGCGGTGTACGATGCTGAAAGATGTCAGAACCGGCGGGTGGGCATGTATCAGTGCCCTGATGTCAGGCCTCGCAGCATAGACTTCACGGTGGAGCGGGTATTCCATGGATGGCCTGAGCGGGCCTGCAAAGATTCCGTCAGCAGCAACACACACCACTTCGTCGGGCCTCAATGATCCTTTGTCGGTGCCCGACGGGGTTATCCAGATGTTTCCAAGGCTGTCAGTGACAGACATGTTCCCCCCTGAGGTGGTTGTCATACCATGACCGTAGATATGGCCCATGGTACGCACCATCTCATTCCGGATATAGTCCGGTTCATCCCATAGTTCGGGATGCCTGAAATCCATGCCATTATCTACGGAGGTCTCCATGCTGAAAGTATTTTAATTAATTTGGAGAAGTTTTTCTCCGGTACACGTTATAAAGATAGCAAGAAGATCACTCTGCATGGCATTGACACTCTCTGAATATGACCTTCCGGATGCCTTCCTGTTCAGTGAAGGCACCTCGGGAATCATGGTCTGGCAGCCGCAGGAGACGGTCATCGTGCTAGGCCAGTCTAACAGCATGGAGTCCAGCCTGTGTGCCGAAGCAGTTGCTGCTGCTGCCCTCCGTGTAACCAAAAGGCCGTCCGGCGGAGAGACAGTGATTCTTACCCCTGGCACCATCGCGTTTACCGTGGCAAAACAGTTCCCGGCAATGATTCAGTTCAGGGAATTCTTCAGGATGGTCAACAGTGAGGTTATTGATGGCCTTGTAGAGATGGGTGTTACGGGTCTGGGTCTAAAAGGAATCTCTGACATCACCATCGGCAACCGCAAGATACTGGGATCATCGATGCGGAAGGTCGGCGACAAGCTGGTGTATCATGCCGTCATTAACATTGCCGAAGATCCTGCCCTTTTCAGCAGGTATCTGCTTCATCCCCGCCGGGAACCCGACTACCGCGCCGGCAGAAGCCACCATGAGTTTGTGACCTCGCTTGCCGGTGAGGGTTACAGCTTCGTCCCGGACGAAATCATGGAAATGCTCAACCGCCGGCTCGGAGGACTTATGGTCTCCCGTCCGGCGATCGTGCAATAATATGAACTGTCACGAAATTCTATTCCCGCATCATCTTAAGGTAGTCCACCATTCCCTCGTAAATCTTCACGGCCATTTGCTGCCGGAAGTCGGGATCTGCTAGCTTCTCTTCATCTTCGGCATGGGTCATGAAAGCCTGCTCAACCAGCACGGCAGGCATCTGTGAAGTGCGGGTGACAGTATAGTTGAATGACCCCACAACGCCAAACTCCCCCAGACCTGTCTCCAGCAGCCTGTCATAAATATTCTGTGCCAGTGGCGCCCAGAAAGGGTTATGCCAGTAGGTGCTGGTGCCTGCCACCGAAAGAAAACCACTCCCTCCCGCGTTGGCATGAATGCTGATCAGCATATGGGCACCTGACTTAATGGCTATATCACGCTTCTCGAGCAGTGCCATATCCCTATCAGAATCCCTTACCTGCACCACCTCAGCCCCCATTGATGTACACAACTCACCCAGCCTGAACGACAGGTCAAGATTGATCTCCTTTTCAACCAGACCAGACAATCCGGTTGCACCTGAGTTTGATCCGCCATGGCCGGCCTCAATGGCAATCTTCAGTCCTGCCAGTGGTTTCTCCCCTGCCGGGTCAAATTCCGGGGCGTACCTGACAGTAAGTACCAGGCTTCTGCCTGAGGGTCTTATGTCATATCCCCATATCTTTCCGCTCTTCAGATTGACGTAAACCCGGAAAGTCTCCGGGGTACTTTGTTCCCATGTGAGTTTGTCAACCACCCGGCATCCTGTCCGGTGACTGACCCATGTTGCAGCCGACTCCACTCCGAAAAGCGTTACAACAAGGCGTTTCCCTTCCGGATCGGGATAAACCTCGTAAGGAACCGGCTCCAGGTAGGGTATTGATACCACATCACCCCGGGCAGATGGTCCGCATGACATGCTGGTGACAGTATACAAAGGCTGCGTTCTGCTGCCGCCCATCACTTCAACATCATCCTGGCTGATGAATCCCGATTCGGTATTGCTCAGCCTCACCCTGAAGTTACTGCCTGTCTTTCCGCCGGTCTTCAGAATCACACCAGGCCCGAGCTCTGACCTTACCGGCCCGCCGAGCCTTGGGGCGCCTAGATTGTAGACAAGCCTTGAATATTCGTTCTTAACCCGAACAAGCGGAAAATCCTCAGGATTTCTCACTGTAAATGTCCGCCGGAAGTCAGATCTGACACTCCCCTTCACCGGTGCCCCGGCTGCCGGCACAAGCCTTACGGACAAGGCATACGGTACACCTGTGGCGAAGTCCCGCACCGGTAGCTCTGCCCGGTACAGGCTGTAGTCATTATTATCCTCCCGCTCGCATTTAATGTTCTTTCTTCCTGGTCTTACCTCCAGCCATGCCTCCTGCCCTTTCGAAGCGCGAAAGCTGACCTTCACCACCTCGCCAGGGAGCAGTTCCATATCGGCCGACGGTTCGAATGAACTCTTCCCGATCCATAACGGGAATGGCTGCCGGCTCAGATCACGCTTTTCATAAATGACAGCATGCTCGCAGACAGCAATCCGACCGTCGGGATAAATTGCTTCAGCAGTAATCCTGTTCACACCTTCATTAAATGAAATAGTCGTAAAGAAAATTCCTGTTTTGTACTGCTTCACGATCTGGCCGTTTATACTTACAGTAGCTGGGTATTCACTTTTGCACAGGATGTCAGACTTCGGCTGGTGTGTCAACGGCTCCGGAAGTCTGAGGAACCTTACCCATGGTGAGTCGTCTCCCGTACTGTCGCACCGGCACGGGATTGCTGCCAGGGTTTCAGCAGCCGCAGTTGCAGCTGCGGCTGCCGGGTCAGTTACTTCAGTCTTTCGTGTTCTCCCTGTGGTGCTGCATCCCAGGAGCACCACAGTTGCCAGGGCTATAATAAACAGGTTCTTCGTCATTTGTAGAGAAGGTATTTCTGTCGTATATCCATGAACTCCTTCACATCATCCTGGCAGGCTTTCACAACCTCCTGTACGGTAAACCCGGGTTCATTGAGCTTCCTTATTATAAGAGGAGGTGACCAGACAAGTGAATCGGGACTGGTTTTCCTGTAGGCATCTATGATATGGAGTGAAGCTTCGACGGAACGGTAAGCGGCAGGGTCTGTCAGGATTATCTCCACTCCGCCGCACAATTCGTTCCAGGGTTTTCCGCTGCGGTTATATCCGGTGCCGGCGGAGCGGGGAATGAAGTATAAAGGTCTGAAATACGCTCCGCCGATTCCTCTCGAGTTCAGGTCGGCTGCAGCCTCTTCAGCATTTACCCATGGAGCACCTGTCACAAGAAATGGTTTGGTCATGCCCCTGCCTTCAGACATATTGGTTCTCTCGAAGAGACATTGCCCCGGATATACCACTGCCGTCTCCCAGTTGTCAATATTGGGTGAGGGCATCACCCACTGCAGGCCCGTTTCATTCCACAACATACTTCTGCTCCATCCCTTCATCCTGATTACGGTGAGTTCAGCACCATAACCTTCAGTCTCATTCCACATCTTCGCCAGCTCACCGTGGGTCATGCCGTGTCTCAGCGGCAGGCGATGGCGGTAGATGCTGATTGTATCGTGCATTGGTCCCTCAACAACCCGGCCGCCAAGCGGGTTGGGCCTGTCGAGGACGATGAAGGGTATTCCTGCTTTTGCACATGCTTCCATGGCATGAGACATGGAGAACTTGTATGTATACCAGGCCGATCCCACTCCCTGAATGTCAAAGAGCATCACATCGATACTGTCGAGCCACTCACGTCTTGGCGCCCATGACTCGCCGTAAAGGCTGTAAACCGGGATGCCGGTCACAGGATCCTTTTCACCATCAGTGAAGATTCGTCCGTGCTGCGCTCCCCTGACACCGTGTTCAGCACCGAACAGAGCCACCAGGTTTACTCCGGGGGTTGTGGCAAGTATGTCAACAGTGCTTCGCATATCTATCCCAACCGCGGATGGGTTGGTGATCAGGCCCGCCCTTTTGCCCCTGACCAGGTCAAGGTGCTCATCTATCAGCACATTAATACCTGGAGTGACTGCAGGTACCGGCACCGGGGGCCGCTTAATCCCATCATAGAACTCAGCCAGGGTCCTGTCAAGATCCGGCGCATCAGCAGGGGTAAACTCATTAATCCCTATCCTGCTGATAATACTTTCGTTACCAAATCGGTCAACTGCTGAAACGGCTACTGAATCAAGAGCAATGAAAGCCTGATCTGCCCTGGTAACCTTATCGCGCGAAGTGCGCGCAAGGTACTCACGGTTCAGGATGAAGGCAGGTATGGCATCTTCAGTCACGGTACCGCCAAGGATATGCTGGTTCCATTGCGGACCGTATTTGAAGTAGACCACCCAGCGGCCTATGTCAGCAGGGTCAGGATGGGTCCATGACAGTTTCAGGGTACCGTTTTCAGCCATTTTTGTCACTGCGGGGGGTGCCGGGGCTCTCTTATCCAGCCATGGCATCGGCGGTACCAGGGCAGGCCTCCGATACGGACCATCAGCAACAGCCCTGGCCAGTCCCGGAGAGTTGACCAGCGGTCCTATGCTCCAGTGGATCACACCGGGACTCCCGGGCAGGAGACCACGTGTGACCATGATCTGGTTTATGGTCTCGTCAATGGCCTTCGAAGCAGGTGACATCCCGATGCTGATCCCGGGCCAGAGATGACGCCCCTTCAGGTTCTCATCCTTCCACCATCCCAGGAGCACCGGAAAACTCTGGGCAATCTGGTTGATCGGCCAGTATAGCTGAGGCGAATAATAATCAATCCACCCCTTGTTGAGCCAGAGCTTCGCGTCTGCATAGAGTGTCTCATGCTGGTTGAAACCGCTGCCGATGGCCGGAGGATTGTAAGGCTGCCATATGCCGAACGGACTGAGCCCGAACTTGACCCATGGCTTTTCAGCCTTGATACCATTGTAAAGACGTTCGATGAATGTATTCACTGCATCCCTGCGCCAGTCGGAGCGCGAAAGCTTTCCTCCGGAGGCCTGGTAGGCCTGCCAGCTTACGTCATCAGGAAAATCCTTGAATTTATTGTAATCGGGATAAGGATAAAAGTAGTCGTCGAAATGAATCCCGTCAAGGTCATATCTTCGCACAAGGTCCATCACCACATTGTAGGAGTGGTCCTGGGTACCTTTCAGCGCCGGGTCCATCCACCAGTAGTTCTCCACCTCGAGCTTAAGTACAAGGTCGGGGCGTTTTCTGACGATGGAGGCGTCGGTGACAGCTCCTCCGGCAGGGTGGTGAGCGCGGTAGGGATTGAGCCAGGCGTGCAGCTCTAATCCCCTGGCATGCGCCTCATCAATCCAGAACTGCAGCGGGTCATAATAAGGATCGGGAGCCAAGCCCTGTTCTCCTGTAAGGTAGTATGACCATGGCTCGAGGTCACTGCGGTACATTGCGTCACAGTGGGGCCTGACCTGGAAGATGACTGCGTTGAAATTATTCCGGTCAAGCAGGTCCAGCAGGGCGATCGCCTCGTTTTTCTGTTCTTCCACTGTAAGACCGGGTTTACTGGGCCAGTTGATATTGGCGACGGTAGCCACCCAGGCAGCGCGGAACTCGCGCTCGGCACCGGGTGTGCGGCCCGACGGATCACCCGTCACTGCCATCTTCCTGGTTGCGCATCCGGCAATTACGAATGCCGTAAACACGGCTAACACTCTGAATAGAGATTTTCCTGCCATTTTGATAAAGGTTTTGATGTGGGCGGTTACAAATTTAAAAAACCTCTCAGGTTGACATCAGGGAAGAATAAATTATATGAGGTTATTTTCAGTCAGCAGTCGGCAGTACCAGTAAGCAGTCGGCAGTACGCCGGCATAAATCGCAATTCCTCAGACTCTCAGACCCTCAGACTCTCAGACCCTCTCACACCAGCGTCACCTCAATCCCCATCTCGCGGATGATCTGGATAAAACTGCCCGGAGCGTTCCGGTCAGTAATGATATGATGCACCTTATTGAGATTGCAGATTTTCCCGAAGCCCCTCTTGCCGAACTTGGTGGAGTCTGCCAGCACAATCACCTCCTGAGCCGCATTGATCATATACTGGTTGAGATGAGCCTCGGCTATATTACTGGTAGTCAGGCCATGGTCAAGGTCGAGCCCGTCAATACCGATGAAGAGCTTGCTGCACATCATCTCTGTCAGGAGGCTCTCAGCGTAAGGACCGATGACCGAAGCCGAGCTCTTGCGGAGTGATCCGCCGAGCTGGATTATGTCAATATTGGGTTTGTAGCTGAGGATGAGTGATACCTTTACCGAGGGTGTGATCACGGTGATAGGATCAGTTATTGTAATATACTGTGCAAAAGCCAGTACAGTTGTGCCCGATGCAATAATGATCCGGTCATTCTTTACCAGCAGACTGTTAGCCGCCTCGGCAATCCTGGTCTTCTCCCCTACCTGCACTTTCTCCTTCTCGTCAATGTGACGGTCAATGGTCAGTGAACTAACCTGGCCGGCACTGCCGTGACTGCGGATCAGCATCCTCCGTTCCTCAAGTTCTTTCAAATCCTTTCGAATCGTAACTTCCGAAACTCCCAACCGTAAGCTAAGGTCATGAACCCTTACATAACCTTCCTTCTCAAGCTCTGCCAGTATTATCTTATGGCGCTGTGCAATGTTTCTCATGATTTTATATCCTTATACCTCAAGTCGGATTTCCATTCAAATGTAAAAACAAAAGTAATATAAAACAAGAAAAATAAAATCTTAAAAAAGATGAAATTGTTACGTTTAATTACTTTTTCTTTCTTATTTGTTTTGATTTAAAAAATTAATGTCATAATTTTAC
>ENA-UPTA01000051-UPTA01000051.1-activated-sludge-metagenome-genome-assembly--contig:-NODE-51-length-114376-cov-50.043710_pt1 | contig 114376 bp, 102 predicted proteins | sample MGYA00238184_ERZ773361 | MGnify/ENA primary metagenome ERZ773361 (study PRJEB29100, sample SAMN05720205) | activated sludge metagenome | isolation source: anaerobic digester from wastewater...
TAAGGAGAAGGTAATAATTTTTGACGGTGCTATGGGCACAAGTCTCCAGAAATACCACCTGACTCCAGATGACTTCCTGGGGAAGGAAGGCTGCTACGAAATTCTAAATCTTTCGCGGCCTCAGGTGGTAAGTGAAATCCACGCTTCCTTTCTTGGAGCTGGTTGTGAAGTCATTGAAACTAACACCTTTGGAGCCAATCGCCCTGTCCTTGAAGAATACGGACTTGAGGATAAAGCTTACGAAATTAATCTGGCTGCAGCTCGGCTGGCGCGTGAAGTGGCCTCTTCTTTTTCCAGCTCTGACCGCCCGCGATTTGTTTCCGGCTCAATTGGTCCCGGGAAAAAATTACTTAGTCTGGGGCAGATCGCTTTTGATGAATTGAACGATTCTTATTACGAGCAGGTCTTGGGTCTGATTGAGGGAGGGGTTGATCTTCTTCAGATCGAAACTGCCCAGGATCTTCTTCAGATAAAAGCCGCTCTGTCTGCTATCTTCAGGGTACAAAAAGAAAAAAAACAAAGACTGCCGGTTATAGTCACCGTGACGGTTGATGCGACGGGACGCCTACTCCTCGGAACAGACATGCTGACCCTCATTACGGCTCTCTCCAGTTTTCCCCTTTTCTCTCTGGGGCTAAACTGCGGCGATGGTCCACAGGTCATGATTGAGGCGCTTCGTATCTTAAAAAAGAACTCGCCTTTTCTTATTTCTGCTCTGCCCAATGCCGGCCGACCTGTCCTTAGAGACGGTGAATATATCTATGATCTTTCTCCTGAGGCACTGGCCACAGAAATAAAGAGATTCGTTCAAGAGTTCGGGGTTAGTCTGGTTGGTGGCTGCTGCGGAACAACACGCGAGCATTTAAAGGCGGTCGTCAGAGAAGTCGATAATCTTTATCCCGCCCGAAGAAATTATCGTTTTTCACCTGGCTGTGCTTCGACCTTCAGGGCTCAGCCTTTTCGGGTCAAGCCGCGGCCCCTGATTATTGCCGAGAGGACCAATGTCAACGGCAGCCAGGCCTTCCGCCAGCTTCTTTTAAAGGAAGATTTCGAAGGAATGATGGAAATCGCCCGGGAACAGCAAAAGGAAGGAGCTCATCTGACCGATGTGGCTCTTGCTACTCCTGGCCGGGAGGAAGCAGCCGATTTTGAAATTTTCATGTCGAAATTAAATCTAAATCTGGAAATTCCTGTCATGGTAGATAGCAGCAACACTTCGGCTCTGGAAGTTGCCCTTAAGAACTATGGTGGTAAAGTCATTATTAACTCGATTAACCTTGAAGATGGAGGCGTCCGGGCGCAGGAGATTATCGCTCTGGCTAAGGAATTTGGGGCAGCAGTGGTTGCCCTGACCATTGATGAGAGTGGTCTGGCGAGAACGGCTGAGGAAAAACTGAGAATTGCTTTGAGGCTTTATGACCTTCTGGTTAACAAAAATAATTTTAAGCCATCTGATATTTTCTTTGATCCGCTGACTTTTTCCCTGGCCAGTGGAGACAGCAACTATGATGAGGCTGGCTGCCAGACTTTAACTGCTATCAGGCTTCTCAAGGAAAAATTTCCACAGAGCCAGACGATTCTGGGCATAAGCAATGTCTCCTACGGTTTGCCAGGAGAACTCAGACCTTATATAAATTCTATCTTTTTGTCTTTAGCTCTGGAGGCCGGGCTGGATGCGGCTATCATCCATCATTCAAAAATGATTCCACTCCCCATGATACCGGAGAAAATTTTAAGACTGGGAAAAGATTTAGTTTTAAACCGCCGCTGCCCTGGCTATGATCCGCTAACTGAGCTTCTCGCCGTAAAATCAGCGCTATCTTCGAAGACGGCAGCGTCATCTTCCCGGCAGAATATCCCGGCAGAGGAAGCGCTGCTGGAAGCGGTGGTAAATGGAGAGACGACTCAGATTGAAACACTTATCCGGGTGCTTCTCAAAAAATATACTTCGCTTCAAATAATCAATAATTTCCTTTTAAAAGGCATGGACAGAGTTGGGGAGCTTTTCAGCAGCCAGAATCTGCCGCTGCCCTTTGTACTCAAGTCCGCCGAAACGGTTAAGAAGGCTTTGACGATTTTAAAACCGTACCTTCCGGCAGATGGTGCCAGAGAGAGAAAAGGTAAAATTGTCCTGGCCACAGTCAAAGGCGACGTCCATGACATCGGCAAGAACCTGGTTGCTTTGATTCTTGAAGCCAATGGCTTTGAAGTTATTAACCTGGGCATAAACCAGAATGTGGATGAGATCATAAAAGCCATCGAAGAGTTTAAGCCGCAGGCCGTCGGCTTGAGCGGCTTGCTGGTTAAATCCTGCTGGGTGATGAAAGATTATTTAGAGGCGTTAAGAGAACATGGCCTTAAAATTCCGGTTCTGTGTGGCGGAGCAGCTTTGGAGAGAAGCTTTGTCGAGAAAGTCTTAAAACCTGCCTACGGAGGCGATGTCTATTATGGACGGGATGCCATGGCGGCTTTAGATATTATGAAAAAGCTGGCTGAAGGAGAAGAAAAATCAGCAGGCAGGGTGGGCTTATAGAAGTTAAAAGCAGTTACCTTTGCCGAGTATTTTAAATTTAAAGAGGCCAAAGCCCGGGTGTAAGGATGGCAGGATGAACAGTAAAGAAATAACAAAAGAAGAGATTAAAATCAGGCGGTTAGCTCCTGAGGAAATACCGCTGCCGCCTTTCTGGGGAAGCCGTCGGTTGAAGAGAATACCTCCAGAGAAAGTTCTGCCTTTTCTGAATGTCAAAGTCCTCGTTTCCGCGCGCTGGCAGTTAAGAGAAAAGACCAACCTGCCCGCGAACTCCCGCCTCATTCCAAAAGCGCTTCTTTCCAGTTTTCTGGAAGAAGCTCGCCACAAAAAGCTACTACAGTTTCAGGCTACTTATGGTTATTTTCCTGCCTGCAGTCAGAAAAATAAGCTCATGGTCTTAAGACACGAAAGTGACGATTCGCCACTGGTCTTTAGTTTTCCTGCTCTTAAATCTTTCCCCGAGACAAGCCTGGCCGATTTCTTTTTGCCCGCAGAAACAGAGCAAAAAGATGTAGTGGCCTTTTCCTTAGTGACCAGCGGCCATAAACTTGACAAATTTATTAAAGAAAAGTGGGCCCAAGGCGATTATGCCGATTATTTTCTCTGGCATGGTCTTGGTGCCGAGTTAACTGAAGCTCTGGCTGAATATGTTCATTTTAAAATAAGACAGGAACTGGGGCTCGAGGCTAAAGGCCGGCCGGATTATGCTGCTTGCCTTAAGAAAAAATACCGTGGCCGAAGGCTCAGCCCTGGCTATCCTTCTTTCCCTCAGCTTGAGGATCAGAAAAAGATTCTGGAACTATTAAAAGGCGAAGAAATAGGAGTCTCTTTAACAGAGACTTTTCAGCTGGTGCCAGAACTGACGACCACTGCTATTATTCTCCACCATCCTGACGCCTCCCGATATTTTTAGAGCGCCTGTATTTTTCTTCTCCCTGATAATGGGATTATAGCCAAACAGCCTTTTAACAGAGCCTGCCAGGCGGCAGCTCAGGTTTCTATCTCGAGTTTTTCGAGATAAAGGTCACGCCCGGCGATAAGCTCCATATCCTTTGAACCACAGGCCGGGCAGACATAAGAAAAGGATTCGTCCATTATATTTCTGGCGGTAAGTTCGTGGCCGCAGCTCCGGCATTTAAATTTGATTTTAACCATTTTAAGCTGCAACCTGGCTTTATCAGCAATCGTTCCCTTTTTGTAACTCTGAAAAGCAGAACGAAAAAGCTCCGGCACAACTCCAGACAACTCTCCGACTGAAACAACGACCTTAGTGACCCTTTTTGCTCCGGCCCGGCTGGCCTGTTCCTCAATGATAGTAAACAGGTCAGCTACGAGTGACAGCTCATGCATGCTGACCGCGCCTCTGTTTGAGTTCTGCTTCTAAAAAGGCACACAGCTCATCCAGGCCTTCTCCACTCGTGGCGGAAGTTTTGAAAACTTTAAGATGTGGATTAATTTCCAGAGCTTCCTTGATGACGCGGTCAGTGTCAAAAGGCAGATAGGGCAGAAGGTCGCATTTGGTCAGAACCAGAACCTGTGAGGTGATGAAAGCTTCTGGATATTTTTGAGGCTTATCATCGCCTTCTGGTACCGACAGCAAAACAAAACGCAATCCTTCACCCAGGTCAAAACTGGCCGGACAGACCAGATTGCCCACGTTTTCTATAAACAAAAAATCAAGATCGGCCGGTATTTGGTCGAAGATTTGAGCCAGCATTTTAGCCTCAAGGTGACAGGCACCATGGGTCGTAATCTGCCAGGCCGGAAGACCGATTTTTCTGATTCTTTCGGCATCTCTTTCTGTTTCTATATCGCCCTCAATCACGCCGAGCCGGCAGCTATCTTTAAGCTTCAAGCCGATTTTCTCGAGAAGCGAGGTTTTACCCGAACCGGGAGCGCTCAGCAGATTAATGGCTAGAATGCCATGCTCTTCCAGCTTCTTTCTGATCTGGTCAGCAATTTTTTTATTTGAGCCCAGGATATCCTCAAGAACCAGCAGCTCTTTTTTCTTTTGCTCCATTTTTTTCACCTCGAGATGATGTTGCCGATAGAAAGTCAATTATAGCAGAAGGCTGCCCGGAAGATATGACTGCTTTTAACAACTTAACCAGAAATCTATAGGCTTCCTCAAAATTTCCTCGGGCTTTCTGACTGAGCTTTTCTCCGAGTGAAAATCGATAACCCCTGATACCCAGCAGCCAGACTTCCGGGTTTTTCTCATAGAGGACCTGCGTCAGGTAAAGAAGAGCTTCTGGAGAAAGGTGATGGGTGGTAAAGCTTGAATCCTCAACGGGCTTTATCTTTTTAAAAACGCAGGGCTTTTTCCCTGATTTTAAAGCGTCGACAACCACCACCAGTTGCTGCTCAGAAAAAAGTAGGGCGTCTTCTACCTGGAGTTGATAATCAGCTTCGAGTGTTAACCCGGGAAGTTTAGCTTTTTCGAGACGGCTGATAACCTCAGGCCCCAGGCCATCATCCTGACGCCCGGGGTTACCCAGGCCAAAAACCAGTATTTTAATGTTTCTGGCTTCGTGCTTGCTCACTATTTCCTTTTGCTGCCGATGAGCTGACCTCTGGCATCATAAAGGTCAACCTGAAGCGGCATCTGACCGATGGCATGAGTGGCGCAGCTCAGGCAGGGATCGTAAGCCCGGATAGCCACTTCCACCCGGTTAAGCATGCCTTCAGTTATTTCTGGTTTTTCTGAGATGTACTTGTCTGCTACCCAGCGGACAGCCTGATTGTAGGCTTCGTTGTTATTGGTTGTAGAGACAATGAGGTTAGCCATCGTCACCTGATCGTCTTTATTTATCCGGTAATGATGGAAGAGTGTCCCGCGTGGCGCTTCAACCAGGCCAACTCCCTTTAGCTGTTTTTTGCCTTTTTTGACCAGTTTCTCACCAGTGATGTCTTTGTCATTGAGGAGGTCTTTAATCACCTCGGCGGCATGGAGAAGTTCAATTAGCCTGGCCCAGTGGCTGTGGAGAGTCATATTGTTAGGTTTCCCGCTGGTATAGGCTTTGTAGATTTCAAATTCCCGCTGGGCTCGAGGGCTGGGAATATAATCGCAGGTGTTGAGTCTGGCGATCGGACCGACCCGGTACCAGCCTTTCTCTTTCCCCAATTTCTTGAGATAAGGGAACTTCATATAGCTCCAGGGCCTGACCTCCTCTCCGATGTATTTGAGGTAGTCCTGATAATCAACATCATTGAGAACTTTGCGCCCTTCGGCATCAACCGCTCTCAAGACGCCATGGTAAAAATCCAGAGCTCCGTCCTTCCGTACCAGACTCAGGTGATTGGAGGGAAAAGCAGCAAAATTGTCCATGACATCTTTATTTTCCTGATGCAATTTTTTAAAGACCTCAACCGCTTCCTGGGCCCAATCAATGATGGTATCAATGTTGTTGGGAGCTGGTGACTTCAGAAAATAATCTCTTTCCTCCGGCGTAAGACTTTTATTGACGCCTCCTGGTATAGCTCCTGTTCCATGGATTCTTTTGCCGGCAGTGGCTTTAATTATCTCCTGCCCAAACTTTCTGAGGATGACACCATGGACAGCCAGCTCTCGGTGGAACTTAGCCACGCCGATTATGTTACGAACAGCCGGATCGCCGTCAAAGCCAAAAAGAAAGTCAGGTGAAGATAAATGGAAGAAGTGAAGCGCATGGGATTGGAGCATCTGTCCGTAATGCATCAACCGTCTTATTTTTTCTGCGGTCGGCGTGAGCTTTTCAGGCGGCACACCGGCAATGATATCCATCGCTTTGGCCCCGGCCAGGTGATGGCTCACCGGGCAAATGCCGCACAGCCGCTGGACGAGAACTGGAATTTCCCAGTAGGGTCTCCCCTGAACAAAACGCTCAAAGCCACGGAACTCAACCACATGAAATCGGGCCTGAGAAACGCGCCCTTCATCATCAAGATGGATAGTGACCTTACCGTGTCCTTCGACTCTCGTCACCGGTTCTATAGTTATTTTTCTGGCCATGGTCTTAAACCTCAATCATATTTAATCAGTTGATAATCAAGCTTTATCGGCCTGCTTTGAACTAAAGCAGTCAGGGCTTCCCAGATGAGATCAGCAGATGGCGGACAGCCCGGCAGAAAATAATCAATTTTGACTATTTCATGGCAGGGATAAACCCGATCAAGCAGAAGAGGCAGTTCTTCATCATTAGGAATTACCCTGTCTTCCGGGGCAACCGTGGGCGAATTCAAGTAAGCTTCTTCCAGGCATTCTTGGAGGGAAATAGTATTGCGCATGGCCGGCAGCCCGCCCATGACTGCACATTCTCCAACCGAGACCAGGATCCGGCAATTTTTTCGGAAGGAGTGCAAAACTTCGACGTTCTCGGCATTGCAGCAGCCACCTTCAATTAAGCCAATATCAACTGGTCGGGTAAAAGTTTTCAAATCGTCAATAGGCGATTTGTCAAACTCGACCAGCTCAATGAGTTCTAGCAGCCTTTCGTCTATGTCAAGAAAAGACATATGACAGCCGAAACAACCGGCTAACGAGGCTGTGGCAATTACTGGTTTACTGCTCATCTTCAAACCTCACTTTTGCCCTTCAATCTCACTGCCGATGGGCTGGTGATCGTATTTTCTCTGGCCAATGGGACGAATAAAGCCAACCTCTTTTTTGAGAATAGCCCCGACCGGACAGATATCCATGGCTTTCTGGATCTGATCCGGGCTGAGTTTAGTTGCCAGTTTACGGTCGACATTTACCTTGATATCCTTTGAACGGTCCTTCATAGTGAAAATTTTCTGGCTGTTTTCAGTTTGAATACCACGGACACAGCGCTGGCACTGAATACAACGGTTATGCTCGAGCAAAAAGCCGGGATAGGCTTCGATCTTTCGCTTAGGAAACTGATAGGGGAAGCGCGGGACCAGAATTCCGAAACGGTAGGCTAAAGCCTGAAGTTCACAATTGCCGCTTTTCTCACAGGCCGGGCAGAAGTGATTGCCTTCGGCCAGGAGCATCTCCACAATCGCCCGACGGTATTCATTAACCTGAGGGGTATCATTTTCTATAGCCATGCCTTCAGATAAAGGTTGTGTACAGGCAGCCATCCACCGGCCGTTGACCAGGACCGAGCAAATCCGACAGCTGCCGACAGGCTTAAGTCCTTCATAGTGGCAGAGAACAGGAATATAAATCCTGTTGGCTTTAGCCGCCTCGAAAATGGTCATTCCTTGATCGCCCAGACATTGCCGGCCGTCTACAGTGAATTTTAGTTTCTCAGGCATCGTGTCTTTCCTCCTGGAATTTTCTCCCGGTAATCTCACAGGCTTCCCGGACTGCCTGCCTTAAATCAAACTCAGAGATAAAGTCGGTTTCTTTCTTGATCTTTTCCTCATAGAGTTGGCGGAAACTGCTCAGAGTGGTCAAAACCGGATTAGGACTGGTCTGACCAAGACCGCAGCGGCTGGTTGATTTAATTAATTTTCCCCAGGACTCAATCTCAGCCAGATCCTGAGCTGTACCAAGACCGGAAACAATCTTTTCAAATTTTTTCTTGAGAAGAACATTGCCGGCCCGGCAGGGGGCGCACCACCCGCAGCTTTCTTCAATAAAAAAGTCAAGAAAATTACGGACAATGGAAAAAATATCCCGGCTTCTATTGAAGATGATAATTGAACCGCCGGTAGCCAGATCAGAATAGCATAGTTTGCGGTTAAAGCCACTTTCTGCCAGACACTGGCCAGAGGCTCCGCCAACCTGAACAGCCAGAGTGTTCTTAGCTCCAACCAGGTCAAGCAGCTCCTTTAAAGCCAATCCCCACTCAACCTCATAAATGCCCGGGCAGTCACAATCGCCAGAGATACTCAGCAGTTTGGTTCCGGCTGAAACCTGCGTACCCATGGACCTAAACCAGGCTGAGCCATAATTAAGAATTTGAGTAGCAGTGGCCAGAGTCTCAACATTGTTCACAGTGGTCGGGCAGCCCAGATAGCCGTTCTGCACCGGGAAAGGAGGCCGGTCTCGGGGTTCCCCGCGCTTGCCTTCGGCTGATTCGATCAGAGCGGATTCCTCACCGCAGACATAAGCTCCAGCCCCTGATTTTATCTCAATGTCAAAATCAAAATTCTTACCGGCAATATTTTTGCCCAGAAAACCCTGCTGGCGCATCCTGTCCAGAATGTAGTCAAGGTATTTTCGGAGGTAGCTATATTCGTGCCGGAGATAAAGAAGTCCCAGTCTTGCTCCCACGGCATAAGCGGCAATGACCATACCTTCAAAAACCATTTCCGGCCTTTCGGTCAGAAGAACCCTGTCCTTAAAAGTGCCAGGCTCACCCTCATCCGCATTGCAGACAACATAGTGGTTTGGATTTTTTTCCTTGCGGCAGAGTTCCCATTTCAATCCCGTGGGGAAACCTGCTCCACCTCTGCCCATGAGATTGGCCTTTTTAACTTCATCAATAACAGCTTCTGGTGTCATCTGTAAAGCTTTAGCCACTGCTTCGCCAGCTTGATAATCTCCGAAGATAACCGGTCCTTTTTTCCTGATATTATTTTTTACCATGGCCCTGACCAGCTCATGCTGGTTGGCACCGTCGCCATATTCCTCAACCATGGACTGCACATCCCGCTTCTCTTTCATCATGGCGATTATTTTTTTAACCTTTTCTTCAGTTAACGAAGTAAAAATCACACCATTGATGATGGCCGCCGGTTCCTGGTCATTCATGCCGATACAGGAAGTCTCAAGAAGAGTGATCAAATTGTCGGGGGAAGTCTCTCCAAAACAGCAGTTGGCCTCTTTCTCCAGAGCGCGCGCTACCTTTTCCCTGCCTGCCATTTCAGAAGTAATCGAATTATTGAGATAGATCACATACTTCCCCAGGGGACGGTCAGATAGGAAATGATAAAAAGAGATAACCCCTTCAACCTCAGCCCTGGAGATTTTAAGAGAAGTGGCGACGGCTTTAATTGCCTGTTCGGAGATCTGGCCCTCTTCGGCCTGAATATCTTTCAGGATATCAATAAGCCTCGTCCTATCTTTTTCATATCTGGAGATAATTTTTTTTACTGAGTCCATCGGCTTCCCCTGTCAAAAAAATAGAATTATATATACCATAATCAAAAAAATTTAAAAAGAGAAACTTTCCTTGTTAATGACCGGCCGATTGCCTATAATGTTAGGCATGAAATTTGATGTGAATTATTTAAGCAAGCTGGCCAATCTAAACCTTACAGAGGAAGAAGAAAAACAGTTGCCAGCCCAGCTGGAGAAGATCATTGACTGGGTAGGCCAGCTGACTCAGCTTGAGATAGAAGAAGATGGTGAGAATTTCACGCCTGTTGATTTTACTTTGAGGCTCGAGCCGGATGAACCAGGCCAGTCTTTACCACTGGCTGAGGTTCTGGCCATGGCACCAGAAAAAGAGGGAGATTTTTTCAAAGTCCCGCGGGTTCTGACAGGAAAATAACTCAGATGCCTCAGAAGCTTCATAGACTTGGTCTAAATGAGACAATCAATCTGGTCAAAAACGGTCAGGTGAGTCTCGTGGAGATAGTTGAAGATTATATAACCCGAATTGAAAAGATAGATAAAAGCGTTAAAGCTTACCTCACCTGCAATTTTGAATCTGCTCTGGCCAGAGCTAAAGAAATTGATTCAAAATCCCAAAAAGGCAGGCTGGCCGGGGCAGTCCTGGCCCTTAAAGACAATATTGTAACCAAAAGTGTCAGGACAACCTGCGGTTCTAAAATATTAGAAAACTTTATTCCGCCTTATAATGCCACGGTGACGGAAAAGCTTGAGGCTGAAGATGCCATTATTATCGGTAAGACTAATCTTGACGAGTTTGCCATGGGCTCCTCCACCGAGAATTCTGCTTATTTCACCACCAGAAACCCCTGGGACCTGAGCCGGGTACCTGGAGGCAGCAGTGGAGGCTCGGCGGCGGCAGTAGCAGCCGGTGAGGCAGCAGTTGCTCTTGGCTCTGATACAGGGGGTTCGATCCGCCAACCCGCGGCCTTTTGCGGGCTGGTTGGTCTCAAGCCGACCTATGGCCGGGTTTCGCGCTATGGTCTGGTAGCTTTTGCTTCATCTCTGGATCAAATAGGTCCTTTAGCCAGAAAGGTCAGAGACTGTGCTCTGGTGACTTCGGTAATAGCAGGGTTTGATCGTCGCGATTCAACTTCGGCCGACCTGCCAGTTCCAGACTTTCCGGCCAGCCTGGAATCACCCCTGGTTAAAAGGCGGATAGGTGTGCTGGATGAAGACTCGCTCTCTGAAGTAAATCAAGAAGTGGCTGCTAATTATAAAGAAACTCTTCAGCTTCTCACCGAGCTGGGTTTTAAGCTGACCACTCTCTCTTTTCCCACCTGGCAATATGCTCTACCCTGTTATTATATCATTGCCCCTTCTGAGGCCAGTTCGAATCTGGCTCGCTATGACGGCGTTCGTTATGGTTTCAGAGCAGATTCTTCAGAGCTATCTGATATGTATGTCAAAACCAGGACTCTGGGGTTTGGGCCTGAAGTCAAGCGGCGTATTCTGATTGGGACCTTTGCCCTGAGCTCTGGCTATTATGATGCTTACTATGCCCGGGCTGCCAGGGCCAGGCAAGCCATATCACGGGAGTTTCAATCAGCCTTTCAACAGGTCGATTTTATTCTGACTCCGACCACGCCAGAACCAGCTTTCAGACTGGGAGAAAAACAAGATCCACTGTCCATGTATCTTCAGGATTATTTTACTGTAACTGCCAATCTGGCAGGAATTCCGGGTCTGTCATTGCCCGCTGGCTTGACTTCAAATGGCTTGCCACTGGGCCTCCAGCTCCTTGGGCCAGCTTTTTCTGAGCTGGACTTATTTAAACTTGCTTTTTTGCTTGAAAAAAATTTTGATTTCAAAAATAATATAGATGAAATTAAAAACGTTAGGGAGGAGGAAGTATGAAACATAAAAATCTTTGGTTTCTCAGTTTAGCTCTGCTGGCAGTACTGTTTTACACCGCCTGTTCATCAAACCCAGAAAAAACTCTTCTGGACAAATATTTTCATGCGCTATCAATGAATGATAATCAGACAATGGCTTCAATAGCAGTTGAACCCATGGCGATAGAAGCTGTTAGCTTCAAGATACTGAGCGTCTCACCAGAAATAGTTGAGCCGTTCAGTTTGCCAGATTTAAATCAGGCAGAAGTTGAAGCCAAGAAAAAAATGGACGAGCATGTCGGCCCCGTTGTCGAGGCCAAGGACGCTTTAGATATGGCTCAGGAAGAATTAGACAATGCCAGGACATCCGGTTCCCGGGCAGCTCTGAAGAAAAAAGTAGCGGAGCTTCAGGCTAAATATGATGAAGAATATAATGCTCACAAGGAATTGCAGACTCAATATAGCGCAAGTAAAGAAGCAGCAGCCCAAGAAGAACAAGTGGCTTTATTTTCTCTCGGACAAAAGTCATTGCCTGGTATCAGGGAAATGAGTGGAGAAGTTCACTCCAAAACTGTTCAGATCAGTGTTAAGACCAAGTCGGGTGCCGAGAAAGAATATAATGTTCTTATGAAGAGGTATATTCTGAAGGATCAGACTGGCAATCCTAATCCTGGACGCTGGATCATCGTCAAGTTTGAGCCAGTCGCCTGATTCCAGCCAAATTTCAGACAGCAGGAAAATTTATAGGTCTTATTATTGACAATTCTTGGTTTTTAGCTATAAATAACCTTTCATACGGTCAGGACTGAGGGGCCGTTAGCTCAGAGGGAGAGCACCGGCCTTTTAAGCCGGGTGTCGCTGGTTCGAGTCCAGCACGGCTCACTTGCGCCCCTGTCGTCTAGCCCGGCCTAGGACATCGCCCTTTCAAGGCGGCAACACGGGTTCGAATCCCGTCGGGGGCGTTATTTTTTTGCCAGGATAAACAAACCATCGGCAGTTATGGCCAGGATCGATGTTTAATCAAATGAAAAGCCTTTTTCTAAAAACAGCCGCTGGCAGGCGGTCACTGCCTCTGGTTCATAAAGAAGACCGTTATTAAGTCTGATCTCTTCCAGAGCTTTATCTATCCCGAAGGAAGGGCGGTAAGGCCGATGGGAAGACATAGCTTCGACTACACCAGCAATCGCCAGAATTCTGGCTTCCAGTAAAATTTCTCCGTCTTTTAACCCAGCCGGGTAGCCTGAGCAGTTGAGCCGTTCATGGTGTTGTAAAACGATGTCGGCGATTGGCCAGGGGAATTCGATATTCTTTAAGATTTCATAACCAGCTTGAGGATGAGTTTTGATGATCGTATATTCGAGATCCGTTAATTTGGTGGGCTTACTGAGAATTTCGGCTGGAACATAAAGTTTCCCGATATCATGAATTTGAGCTGCAAATCTTATGCCTTCAATTTTGACTTCGGGTAAATTCATTTCACGAGCAATGGCTTCAGCCAGTTGAGCAACTCGCCGCTGGTGACCCGCCGTATAAGGATCGCGCCTCTCGATAGTGGTGGAAATGGCCTGGATGGTGCCTTTCAGCGCCCGTCGAAGTTTTGCCCAGCTCTCCCGGAGTTCCTGCTCAGCCCGCCGACGAGAGCTCATATCTCTGAAAACTATGACCTGACTGGTTGATTGTCCACTTTCCTCAGGCAAGGCGGCTACTGTCAACTCAACTGGAATTTCCAGGCCAGTTCTGGTGATAAGACTGGCTTCCCCCGGAGTGGATGAGACGGAGACTGGATTGAAATTCACCTCTTCCTTAAGTTTAATTATCCTGTCCACTGGTTGTTCATTAGCGTCCGGCTCATTCCAGCCAGTGATCTTTTGGGCTGAGGGGTTTATGAAGGTGACTTTACCTCTGTTATCAGTGACAATAATGCCATCATCTATGCTCTTTAAGATGGTATATAGCCATTGTCCCCTTTCTTTCAGTAGCCGCCGCATTCTGGCTTTGTAAAGCGCTATTTCAATGGTTAACTCCAGTTCTCTTTCTTCATAAGGTTTGATCAAATAGCCAAAAGGTTCGGTTAATTTGGCTCGCTCGAAGGTCAGGTCATCAGCAAATGAAGTTATATAAACAACCGGTATAGAGTATTTTTCCCAGAGGATAGCGGCCGCCTCGATGCCGTCAACGCGGCCCTTAAGGACTATATCCATGATCGCCAGATCTGGCAAGTTCTTCTCGACGCTCTGGACAACTACTTCGCCATTCTGGACGAGATCAGTAACCTCGTAACCAAGGGACTTAACCGTATTGACCAGGTCTCTGGCTACCAGTGCTTCGTCCTCAACAATCAGAATTCTGGCCTTAGCCACTATAACCCTCTGTCTCCAGTTTTACTGGTGGGCGGTACTGGGTTCGAACCAGTGACCTCCGGTTTGTAAGACCGACACTCTGCCCCTGAGCTAACCGCCCGGCCAGAACTTAAGATTAAGTTAAGAGAAAGACACTCTGTTGTCAAGCCAGCCGGATTCATTTTTGACTCGGCTGTCCATATATATTAAAATGAAAACTCAAAGTGAATAGCCAAAATTAAATCGTATTGATATTCAATTCATGACAGAATCAAAGGACCTGGCCTTAGAATCAAACTTTTCTTGGCAGGAGCTTTTAAATTCCTGGGCGGCTCAGTTGCCTGCTACCAGCCCTCGCCTGGCAGAAGATATAGTGACGATGGCTTCCCGGCTTCTGGCCAGTGGCCAGGCTGAAAGTCTTAATCCGGAAACAATTAGAAACTATCTGAACCTGACCTCAACTTCTGCTTTCTTGAAATGTTTACCTTATCCCCAGAAAAACTGGGAATGGGCTGAAACCTGTTTTGGCTTCATCCAGAAAATAGATTATAACCTTCTGGATTTATTTGAAGATAGAGTTAAAGAAAATCCGGATCGGGTACTTTTTCTTGACCTGTCTAGTTTGAAAGGGGAAAAATGGACTTATTCGGAAATCGCCTCCTACCTGAGGTTGCTGGCTGGCTATTTTTACATTCTGGCCTCTCCTCTTGAACCGCGGGTAGCTATTTTCAGTGAAAATCATTTTGATTCGGCCTGCAGCGATCTGGCCTGCCTTTTCTATGACATTCTGGTCACACCGCTCAATCCAACTTTTAATCTCGAAAATCTGGAGATGATTTTTAACCAGCTAAAAATAAACATCGTTATTACTGATAACCTGGAAAGGCTGAAACAACTCGAACAGCTAAAGCAAAAAACCGGTCTGAGTTTTGCTATCCTGACTCTGCAGAGGATTGAACCAGCCGGGAGTTCACTCTATCTGGGTGAGCAGATCAGAACACTCAATCCGAAAGAAATAGATCAGGTTCTAGCCCAAAGACCACGCTTTCGTTTAACCCAGGTTTCAACCGTCATGTATACCTCAGGTAGCACTGGCGTTCCCAAGGGAGTTTCCTTCTCTACTTACAATCTTATTTCTAAAAGATTCGCCCGGGCTGCCGCTTTACCTGAGGTTGGGCAGGATGAAGTCCTGCTAAGTTTTTTACCTTTATACCATACTTTTGGTCGGTACTTCGAGCTTCTTGGTTCTATTTTCTGGCGCGGCACCTATGTATTCTCCGGAAATCCCTCGATCGATACTCTTTTAAGTCTGTTTCCCAGAGTGAACCCGACCGGTCTGGTCAGTGTGCCTATTCGCTGGGTACAAATTTATGAAAGATGCCGCGAAGCCGTCGCCGGTGCCAGAACTGAGGGTGAAAAAAAGGAAGCGGTTAGAAAAATCGTGGGCTCCAGGCTCCACTGGGGAATTTCTGCTGCCGGTTATCTGGAGCCTCGTATCTTCCATTTTTTTGCCCGATATGGGATTGATCTGATTTCTGGTTTTGGCCTGACCGAGGCGACCGGGGGATTGACCATGACTCTTCCCGGCCGCTATGTAGACGATACTCAGGGCTGCCCCTTGCCCGGTGTCGAACTGAAGTTGAGCCCGGAAGGCGAACTGCTGGCCAGAGGTCACTATATTGCTCGTTATCTGGAAGATAAAGGGCCTGGCGATGACATCCCTTATCCCGGCCAGCCTGGCTCTGATTACTGGCTTAGAACCGGAGATATCTTTGAAGTTTTGCCCAATGGCTATTACCGATTGGTCGATCGGATAAAGGATATTTATAAAAACAATCGTGGACAAACCATTGCCCCGCGAAAAATAGAAGACAAATTTAAATCTGTCCCTGGCTTTAAAAATGTTTTTCTGGTAGGAGATGGGAAGCCCTATAATGTCCTGCTTATTGTGCCAGACACCGGTGCTCCGGAACTGAGCAGCTTGCCCGGGGTAGAAGGAGAAAGGGAATATTATAAGAGGATCATAGAAGCAGCCAACCTGAGCCTGGCTCCTTATGAGCGGGTAATTAAGTTCGCCCTCCTGGATAGAGATTTTTCTCGCGAGAAAGGTGAACTGACAGCCAAAGGTTCGTTCAATCGGAAAAAAATTGTGGCTAATTTCTCAGATCTGATTGAAGAGCTTTATAAAAAAGATTATCTCAGCCTGAAGGCCAGGGATTTCAATCTGAAACTTCCTTTCTGGTTAATAAGAGATCTTGGTTTGATTGAAGAAGATTTTCGCTTAGAAGGAGACCGGTTGGTTATTGCTGGGCGGGAGGCTTCTCTGACCGTACGTCATGAACAACAGAGTCATAAATTCCTTATTGGCGATCTCTTCTACGAAATAAAAGACAGAACGATAGATCTGGGACTATTTGCCCGCCAACCACTTCTATGGTGCGGTAATCCATCACTGGTGAAATTTCTGGTTTGCCGCGAAGGCTGGGACACACCTCTGGGCAACGTTTCTAATCGGGTCTGGCTGCCGGCTGATAAGGCTATGTCCGGTCAGGAAGGTTTCCCGCCGCCTAAGGGAATAACCGATCTGACGCTGGTCAGGGTCCATGAGCTTATTTCCAGGTTGTACTTCAGTTCAGAAGAAAAAGCTCTTCAGGCGATGAATGATTTTGAAAAACTTTTCAATCAAGCTGAAAATCTCAGGGTATCTATTCTCATCAGGCTAAGATTGGAAGCTCTGGCCAGTCATCCCCTGGAAAAAGTCCGTTGCTGGGCTTACCGGCTTCTTCTCCTTGATCAGCCACTGCCTGAATATACTCCTTCTCTATCGGCTTTTGTTGAATCTGGTCTAACCTTTCTTAACGAAGAATCGATTGAAGAAATTTCCTCCTCGGCCCTGGGTGGCGGCCAATTTGAGGCTCTTCGCCGCCGATTAGCTAATTACCGGCAATCTCTGAAATGGCCTGCCTCAGAGGGAACGGTCAATCAATTTCTGTATATTTTTAAGCTTCTGGCCGATTTTGCCTCAATTCATCCCGAGTTTATCCCACAGGTGACAGCTGAGCTGGCCAGCTGGGCCCTTCACCGGAAAGACAGAGTTCTCGCTTCTGAAGCTTTTAAGATAATGGGAAATCTATATAACCTTTTCAGGCTCCGGCTAAAAGTCAGGCTACCCGAGGATATTGAAGCCAGAATTGTTGAGAAACTCCGGATTGCCAGCGATTTTTATCAATCAGAAAGAAGAAAAATCATCGAGGTTCTGAGCGAACCGACTTTTCTGGCCGAAAGCGTTGCTTTTGCTTATGGCTTCAACTCTTTTAATCCAGAAGGATTGGCCTCTGGAGAAATCAGGGTTTCAAGAGTAGCTTCTATTTACCCTGGTCTTCACCTCCGTGTTTGCCTCAACACTTCTCAGGGAGAGCATTATGACTTCAGAGTGGAAATTTTAAAAGGCCGTTTTGGCCAGCAGGTCGTAGACAAAATTTTATGGTATTTGTGTCTTTCTGAGGATTTTAATTATCCTCATCTATTACCTCGCCTGGCCGACTGGCGACCGGATCTGAAAACTAACGGTTACCGCTTCTTCAGCCGTCTTAATGTTAGTGAAAGGATCAGAGATTATGCCACCCGCCCTGGCGGGCCGATTTCTCTCGTTACTCCACAAGAATGGCGGATGCTTTATATCGAAGCCATCGGAGTGATCCTCAGAGCGGTAGCTGCTTCAGACTACCGTATTATCCCGGGCCAGGCCTTACCTGAAAATATTTGTGTAGATGGGGAACATCCAGGCTTGATTGAACTGGGCGAAATAAAACCGTATAAAGGGCCTCTGTCCTTAGCTCGCCTTTTAATTGAGAACTTTTACCTGAAGATCGTGGCTGCCTATCCCTGGGCCAGAAAAATAATAGATCTAAGCTGGATATTTGATGCCTGTTTTGAAGTCTGGGAAGAAAAACAGGCCCTGAACTTCCTGGAAGAGCTTTTCCATGAGCTCGAGCGCGAAGATGTTGAGGTGGAGAGTTTTGGCTCTTTCCGTTTTCAGCTGGAAAGCTATTTAAGTGAGATTCGCCAGAATCCAGTTATGCCTGTTTCAGTTCTAACTGCTATCCGCAAATATAAAGAATGGGAAATAGCCAATGGGCAAGCTTCTCCTTTTGAACGTGAGAAAAAGGTTATCGAACTCATCAATGAATTCCATCTGAATTTGCGTCCGGAGCTACTACGATTTTATGTTTACCGTCATACCTATTTTTCTTCAGCTTCAGCTGAAGTGATCATGGCTTTTGAAAAATTACTTGATAAAATGAAAACTCAGCCTGATAAGATGGCCATCCAGTTTGTTGAACTGTCGGAAATCCAATCGCATCTTGAGTCTGAAGAAGACCGCCAGGTGTTCAGCCGAATGGTTTTCCCCAGAGCAACAGAGGCGAAAGATCTTGACCTGTCCAAGACAGGCGAGTCGGGACGGGAAAGGCTGATAATAAAATCAACCATTACCGATCGGCAGGGAAACCAGTTTACGTTCCGGGAAAGTTACGAGCCAGCGGAGATTGGACAACTCTATCACCTTTTCCTGCTGGACAATTATCCCCGAGTTATTTCTCAGCTAAATCATAACCTGGTCCTGGTTGATGAGGATGGATTGGTAGTGGGTGGTATTTGCTTCCGAAACCTGTCTTCAGAGGTTGTTTTTATGGAAGGAATAGTGGTGGCCAAAGATTATAAGAAAAGAGGTTTGGGTCGGGCGATGCTGAAGGATTTTATAGAAAGAATGCGAAATTCAGGTATCAAGCTTGTCATGACTCACTATCTTATTCCTTTGTTTTTTATGAAAGAAGGTTTTGTCCTTGATAAAAGGTGGGGAGCCCTGGTCAAGCATCTGAGCTAACCAGCAGCTAAAGGCCAGGCTATCTGGTTGACATAAAATGGCTTATATGTTAAATTTAAGGCTCAATTTTTATCCCCGGAAAGGTGAAAAGCTATGTTGGCAGTTATCAAAACAGGCGGCAAGCAGTACCTGGTGAAAGAAGGAGATGTTCTCTCCATAGAAAAACTGGAGGCTGCTCCTGGAGAGACAGTCACTTTTGATCAGGTCTTGCTGATAGAAGCTGAAGACCGTGTTCTGGTGGGTAGCCCATATCTGGAAAAGGCCGCTGTAACCGGTGAAGTAATCGAAACATATAAGGATGATAAGGTTACCGTTTTTAAAAAGAAAAGAAGGAAAGGCTATCGTCGGACAAAAGGTCACCGCCAGATACTGACCAAAGTCAAAATAGGTAGCATATATCCCGAGTGGCCGGGGCACGCAGAGAAGGAACCAGCTGAAAAAGGAGCTGAAAAACCGGTGGAAAAAGCTGTCCGGACGAGAGCCAGAAAGGCTGCCAGCCCGGAGGGGGCTGAGGCGGGAAAAACTCCGGCTAAAAGAGCACCAAGGACAGCTAAGAAGGTTCAAAATAAGGAAGAAAGCAAGGAGAATTGAGCATGGCTCATAAGAGATCAGGCGTTAACGGAAGAGATTCTAACCCCAAGTACCTTGGAGTTAAAAGTTATGGTGGAGAGGTAGTTAAAGCCGGTTCAATTCTGGTCAGACAGAGGGGAACAAGACTGAAACCCGGTCTGAATGTCGGGAGGGGTGGTGATGACACTCTTTACGCTCTGATACCTGGCCGGGTTAAATTTGAAGATAAAGGAAGGATGGGGAAATTTGTTTCGGTTTTACCCCTGGAGGAAAAGGCCGAAGCCACTTCGTAATCATGGGACAGGCTCCCTGGATTCTTAATTCCAACAAGGTCAAAAACATCAGCAGAGGATTATCTCTGCTGGTCTCGAGCCCTGGCGCCTGCAGGTAACAAATTGTTTATTGATCGGGTAAAAGTTCAACTGATCGCCGGCAGAGGGGGCAATGGCTGTGTCAGCTTCCGGCGGGAGTATCGTGTCCCCAAAGGTGGGCCAGACGGCGGGCGCGGTGGCGATGGTGGCCACATCTACCTGGTCAGTGATCAAAATCTTAATACCCTGGCTTTTTTCCGTTTTCATCCGGTTAATAAAGCCAGAAAAGGAGCCCATGGCGAGGGATCAAATCGCCAGGGGAAAAAAGGCCAGGATCTTTATCTCAGGGTTCCGGTTGGTACTGTGGTCAAAGAAGCCTTGACCGGTCGAATCCTCCATGATTTTCTCAAGCCGGGAGAAATTTATTTAGCGGCCAGAGGAGGCCGGGGAGGGCGTGGTAACGCCAGCTTTGCTACTTCTACCCATCAAGTTCCCAGAGAATTTGAGAAAGGTCAACCGGGGGAAGAAATAGAAGTCATTCTTGAATTAAAATTGATTGCTGACGTTGGCCTGGTTGGCTATCCTAATGCTGGAAAATCCACCCTGATTTCCAGAATATCGGCAGCACGGCCTCTCATCGCTGACTACGCCTTTACCACCTTGATCCCCACTCTTGGGGTGGTTGATCTGGGAGAAAATGAAAGCCTGGTAGTGGCAGATATACCCGGTCTAATTGAAGGTGCTCACGAGGGGCGCGGCCTCGGCATCCAGTTTCTAAGGCATATAGAAAGGACCAAGATATTGGTCCATCTGATTGATGTCTCACCTTTGACAGGTCGAGATCCAGTTCGGGATTATGAGGTAATTCAGAAAGAGCTAAAGTCATTTAATCCTGATCTGCTGGCCAGAAAACAGATAATTGTCGCCAATAAAATAGATCTACTGGATGAAAATCAGCAGGGGCGACTGACAGCCGTTAGAAGAATGGCAGCGAAAGAAAAGAAGCCATTTGTGGCTATCTCCGCTGCCAGGGGAGATGGCTTATCTGAATTGGTCGGCTTGCTGGCCCGAATGCTCAAAGAAGAGAAGGAAGGGAAATCGGATAAAGATTAAAATGCTCGATAGGATGAGGTAAATAGAAGATGGCTTTAACCGGACTTCTTGGCGGCACGTTTAACCCAATTCACAACGGACATCTTCGGGCTGCTGAGGAAGTCATGAAATATTTTCCTCTGGATAGAATTTTATTTATTCCTTCCTATATCCCGCCTCATAAGGACCAAAAAGAAGTGGTGCCGGCCTGTCATCGGTGGCGAATGGTGGAGATAGCCTGCCAGGGGAAACCAGGTTTTATCCCTTCTGACCTGGAAATCAAAAGTCCGGGTCCATCCTATTCAATTCTTACCTTAAGGAAACTTAAAGAGATTTTTCCAGAAGATATTTTCTGGTTTATTGTTGGCTCTGATGCTTTCCTGGAGATTGAAACCTGGAAAGACTATAATCAACTACTTAAAGAATGTTCTTTTATCGTTGTGAGGCGACCTGGTTGCGAGCTGGAAAAGCTGGACAAAGTCATTGACAGAATAAAGCCTGAGTTGTTGGTGAGGATAAATAAGAGAGAAAAGACCGAAGTGAAGGACTACAACCGACCTGGCCTTTATCTCCTGGAGATTGACGCCCTTAATATTTCTTCCTCTGAAATAAGGCGCAGATTGCGAGCAGGCCTGCCAATAAAGGGTCTTGTTCCGCCCGGGGTTGAAGATTATATTATGAAAAATCGTCTATATGTTTGATAGGAAAGGAGATAAAAAGAAAAATTGAAAGACGGAGAAAAAAAATTTTGCAAACGCAATTTGCCGAAAGAAGTTAAGTTAACTATCAAGGCCAGCCAGGCCAAGAAAGCGGAAGGGTTATGTGTGCTGGATTTGCGTGAACTTACCAGCTTTACTGATTATTTTATTATCATGAACGGTAATTCTTCGCGCCAGAATATAGCTATCTATCAAAACATTGAGGAGCAGTTAAGAAAAGAGAACATAAATCCATTCGGGGTAGAAGGTTTGGAAAGGGCTGAATGGATTCTTATTGACTATGGCTCTTTGGTTATTCATATATTTTCTAAGACAACGAGAGAGCATTATGCACTCGAAAAACTCTGGGCTGACGCTCCCAGACTGGATTATTGACGATTCTATTTTTCCTCTTGACTTTTGGCTTATAAAAACTTATTTTTAAACAACTGTTTTAGAATGAAAATTTTGCTGGTCTGGCCAGGAAAAACCAGGAATGTCAACTACCGGACTCTTCAGCGCGAATATCTGGAGAAAATAAAGCCCTTGGCCCAGGTTAGCCTGATAGAGACGCCAGAGGCCAGGGGGCTTGAAGAAAAATGGGCGGATAAAATTCTGGAGAAAGAAGCCAGGGGGCTTGAAAAATATGTCAGGGATGGATATATTATCTGCCTTTCGGATGCAGGAAAAGAATTAAACTCAAAGGAATTTGCCGATTTGATTGAGTCGAAGGCAATGAATCAGGGAGGCCAGCTGGTTTTTTTAGTTGGAGGTTTTCTTGGTCTGTCGCCAAGAATAATGGAAAAAGCTGATCTGAAACTGTCGCTGTCCAGGATGACCTTTTCTCATGAACTGGCCAGAACAATTCTCCTTGAGCAAATATATAGAGCTTTAAGTTTGATCAGAGGTTATGCTTATCCTAAATAACAGGGGGTTATATGCCTGAAAAATTAAAGTTATCCAAAAAAGAGAAAGAAGAATTCAGAAAACTGCTACTCGAGAGGAAAAACAGCATTATCAGGAAGTTGAGTCAGTTTTACCATGAAAGCAAAGAAATTGAGACTGATACAGCCCTTGATGTTGCTGATAAAGCTGAAACTTCTTATACAAAAGAATTCCTCCTGGGATTAACTGATAGTGAGCGGGAGCAGTTGCAATTGATCGATCAGGCTCTCGATAGACTGGAAAAAGGAGAATATGGACTTTGTCAGGTCTGTCACCGGGAAATTGGGAAGAAGCGTCTCCAGATTATTCCCTGGACGCCATATTGTATAAACTGTCAGGAGAAAATAGAGCGCGGGGCCTCGGCTAAGTGACTATCTCCAAATTTATTAACCGGTTAACTCTGCCGGTTAAACTGGCTGCTTTCCCTTCTTTTTGCGAGCTCTGCGGGTGCTTGCTTCTTGAGCCTGAAGAAAAAGTAGTTTGTAACCAGTGTCTGACCAAAATCGACATCAATCAGGGCCCGGTTTGCCGGGTCTGCGGTCGGTTTCTTTTCGGGGCAAATAATTTAGATTCACTCTGCCTCGAATGTCAGAAAAACCTTCCTCCTTATGAGGTCCATCGTTCTCTGGGATTCTATGCGGGGTATCTGAAAGAGTTGATTATTCTTCTTAAATATAAGGGAAATGAACCTCTGGCTTTTCGTCTGGCTGAACAGCTCTTCCGGCACTTTAATCACCAAGGAATTCTGACCGGAATTGATCTCATCCTGCCAGTTCCACTTCACCCTAAAAAAGAGAGACAACGGGGCTTTAATCAGGCAGAGCTAGTTGCCAGGCAGCTGGCCAGGCTGACCCGTTGTCCACTTGGTCGTGGGATTTTAGTTAAAACCAGGAATACTCCTGCTCAGGTCTCTCTGGAAGCTAAAGAAAGGGAATTGAACCTGAGAGGGGCTTTTGGAGTCAGAAAGAAAGAGCTTATTCAACAGCGAGTTTTAATGCTAGTTGACGATGTCTACACCACTGGCTCAACTATAAGGGAATGTGCTTTGGTCCTGAAGAAGACAGGAGCCCGGCAGGTCAGGGCTCTGACTCTGGCCAGGGCATAAACAAAGAAGCCCCTGCCTGGGAGAGGCAGAGGCTTCGGATGATCAAAATCTTACTTTGTCTTTACTTTGAGGACTTTTCTTCAGATTTTCCTTCACTGGCGGGCTTGAGGATTTTAACCTTTTTGGGTTTGACTTCTGGTTTCTTAGGCATATGGATTCTCAACAGGCCATTCTCAAATTCAGCATGAATATTGTCGTAGTCTATATAATTCGGCAAAGTGAATGACCTGTAGAAAGCTCCATAGGCCCGTTCGATTCGATGATAATTTTCTTCCTTGGTCTCCTTTTCCAGCGTTCTTTCGCCTTTTATGGAGAGAGTATTGTCCTCAACTTTGATTTCAACGTCTTTCTCATTAACACCAGGGAGTTCGGCCGTCAGCACCAGCTCATTTTCAGTTTCATAAATATCTACAGCCGGAGACCAGGTAGCCTGCATTAGTTCGGCATCCTCAAGGCGAAGCGAAGGAAAAGCATCCTCGAATAACCTGTTCATTCTGTCACGTAAGACTGTTAAATCTCGGAAAGGATCCCATTTAGTGATAGCCATGATTTAACCTCCTTTCTTTTATTTTTATCAAAGCCTTTAGTCACTTATATATATAATATCGTAGTATCGATTTGTCAAGTATTTATAAAAAAAAATTATTTGCCCTTTATGATAAGGGTAGCCTCTCCTTTGAGCCTGTCTTCCGTAATTTTTAGTGTCAGATTATCAAGTTTTCCCCGAATAAATTCTTCGTGAACCTTAGTTATTTCTCTGGCGAGGACGGCTTCTCTCGGGCCCAGTACTTCCAGAGCGACCTCTATAAACTGTTTGAACTTTCTCATTGGCAGGAAAAAAACCAGAGTAGCTTCTTCCTCCACTATTTTCAGCAAAAAGTTTTTCAAAGCCATTCTCTTAGGCGGGGGGAAACCCAGGAAAAGCACTCGATGAGTCGGTAGGCCAGCCACTGATAAAGCAGCCGTCAGGGCGCTGGGACCGGGAATAGGTATGACCTGGATTCCCCGGTCAATGGCAGTTCTTATCAGGGGAAAACCGGGGTCGGATATTCCTGGGGTGCCAGCATCAGAAACAAGGGCTACATCCCTGCCTTGCTCGAGGAGAGAAATAATCAATGGTATCTTCTGACGTTCACGAGGCTGAAAGTAAGAAATAAGCCTTTTTTTCAGACCGAGAGAATTCAGCAGTTTGACAGTTTGACGCGTATCTTCGCAGGCTATAGCCTCAACCTCGCTCAGAACTCTCCGCGCCCGCTGTGTAATATCCTCGAGATTGCCAATCGGTGTGCTGACTACGAATAACCGCCCTTTCTGGCTCATGTTCCTGTTCGCGGTTACTTTCCCCAGTCATAAGGGTAAAGAAAATCGTGCCCGACTGTCCGTTCTGACAGTTTGGCTATGGGCGGCATTTTTCTTTTGTATTCAGATTTTCTGATTAATTCAGCCACCTGGCGAACTTTTTTCTCTTCAAGGCCAGTTTTAATTGCTTCGTCTGGGGTCAGCCGTTCGTCTACCAGTTTAAAAAGGATCTTATCCAATTCTTCATAGCTAAAGCCAATCTCATCTTCGTCAGTCTGGCCAGGCCAGAGGCCAGCAGTTGGTTTCCGGCTGAGAAGTTTTTCTGGCACTCCCAGATACCGGGCCAGCTGCCGAACCTGTGTTTTATAAAGATCTCCCATGGGGTTTATCCCGCAGGCCAGATCACCATGAATTGTTCCATAACCTATTAACAATTCTGACTTGTTACTCGTGCCAAGAATCATGGCTTTCAGACGGGCTGAATAATCGTAAAGAATAGACATCCTTTCCCGGGCCATCTTATTGCCGCGAAGAACTGGCTGCTCAGCTGGATGCCCGGAAAAATAGGCTTCAACCTGAGGAGAAATATCAATCTTTTCAAAGTTTATTCCCAGCAGACAACAGATCTCTTCGGCCAGCTGAACACCCTCCTGATCATAATCCTTAAAAGGCATAATCAGTCCAAAGATGTTCTGTGGCCCGACTGCCCTAACTGCCAGGTAGGCACAGACCGTAGAATCGAGACCGCCCGACAGGCCAATAATATTCCGTTCAAAACCTGCCTTATAGCTTTCTTCCTTGATAAAATTGGTTAAAGCCCTGGTGACAAGCTGGCAGTTAATCTTCATCTTGTTTCCTGAGCAGACGGCCAAGAGAATAACAGATGACCTCCGGTCGGTCGTCACGCTTATAGGGCCTGTTCTTTCTGGCTTTTCTTATCAGGTCGAGGTCAATCTCCCGCAGCGAAAAGTCATCTTCAAGATAGGGCGCTTTAAACAGTAACTGACCGTCAGGGTTGTAAATGAATGACCCACCGGCAAAGGTTACTCCATTTTCCAGTCCGACCCGATTGCAGTAAATTACAAAGGCACTCGAAAAATAGGAAATAGCCTGACCCATCAATTCCCAGTTCCGGCTGGACTCAAAGCCCTGGCTTTCCTCATTGAGTACCCCTCTGCCTGGTGCAGCCGAAATAACGATGATCAAACCAGCTCCGCCGGCCAGCAAACAATAACTTGAGCTGTAATGAAGGAAATCCCGGCAGATAAGCAAGCCAACCCGGTTTGAACCTGCCGGAAAAGCTCGGAATTCTCGGCCGCTGGCGAAAAAACGGCCTTCCTCAAACAGGCCGGAAGTGGGAAGGAAAACTTTGCGGTGGAGGTGAGCGATTTCACCGCGGCTCAGGTAGGCAGCCGAGTTATAAAAGATACCCGGATTTTCTTTTCTTTCTTCTACCAGACCGACGACTACATCGATATTTCTGGAAGCAACCAGCAACCTGGACATAACTTCTGAACAATCAGGTCTAATGGCCACTTCTGGCACTAGATCCTGAAGAGAGTAGCCAGTCAGGCTGAGTTCAGGGAAAATAACCAGGTCTGCCTTCTCCCTGGCGGCTTTTTCTATGAGCTCAAGATGCCTGTCTAAATTCTTATCGACTCGGCCCAGGATAGAACTTATTTGAGCAATGGCAACTTTCATAAGGCAAAAATAACATAAAATAAAGTCCTCTGTCCAATAATTCTACCTTGATCGCCTTTTTGTCCTTAAAAAGTTGCAAAAATGAGGATAAACTTATAAACTATAAAGAAAGTGACCAGGTATAATCAGTGCAACATATTGCGCTTTTTTTAAGGGATATTTATTTTCAGGAGAAAAGTGGGCGTCTATCTATAAAGCGAAAAGAAATTGAGAAATATGTTTTTTTCATCAATGGGAAGCCATATCAGGTCAAGACGAATGTAAAATCAGAAAGACTGGGCGAAATCCTGTTCAAACTCCAGAAAATTCAGCAGGAAACATTCTCCAGAATAGATGATTATATTGAAGCTAATCAGCCTCTAGGTGAAAGTCTCAAAAAGAGTGGAGTGATTAAAGAGACAGATCTAAAAGAGGCTCTGGCTTTTCAGATCAGAGAGGTCTTTTTAAATGTCTTTAATTATTTTGACGCTGACCTTTCTTTTCAGGAGCGGTCAGACCTGAAGGCACCGGCTGAATTCCCGGCGGTAGATATTCCATTTATAATTGACTACGGCATTCGCCGAATGAAATATGATGCTTCTCTCCAGAAATTGTTTACAGGGAAAGCAGCGATTCTGGCCAATACCAGCTATGCCTACTTTTTAACTGATGAAGAGAAAGAGTTACTTCAGCGTTTTTCTACCAGGCAGGAAATAGCCAGAATGTCCCTACCAGCCGGATTTTCTTCGGAGAATTTTTTCAGATGCATTTACCTATTTTATTGCCTCGGTATGATTGAAGTTTCTGGCTCTACCTCGACTTTCAAACAAAATAATCTGGGCAAAGGAGAAAATAAAAATCAAGATATGGAGGAAATGGAAAACCGCCTGGAGGAACTTAAAGAGATTAAAGCCAGCCTGAAAACCAAAAGTTTTTATGAGCTGCTGGGCGTCAACCGGACAGCAACGGAAGAAGAAATAAAGAGAGCCTATTTCAATCTCGCTCGTAAATATCATCCAGATCGTTTCAACCAGCAGGTTAAAGATACTTCTCTTATCAATGAGATCTTTAACAGCTTGACCGACGCCTACCGGATTTTGATCGATCCTCAAAAACGAAAAGAATATGATTCTCAGCTGGATGCGGGCAGCCAGGATTCGACCGAGGATCAGGCTAAAAAAGCGGATATTAAGTTCCGTCAGGGTAGGACTTTGTTTAATCAGGGCATGTATGAAGAAGCTATTATTTTCCTGGAGGAGGCCATTCGCCTTCGCCGGGAAAAGGCCGATTATTTTTTACTACTAGCCATGGCCGAATCGAAACTTGATGCTTACAAGAAAAAAGCTGAGCAGGATTTTCTTCGGGCTATTGAATTGCAACCCTGGAATGCTGACGCTTACCTGGGGCTGGGCATGTTCTATATGAATGAAGGATTAAAAATAAAAGCCAGAAAGCAACTAGAAAAGGCGCTGGAAATAGATCCCGAACGTCAGCAGGCCAGATCCTTACTGGCTGAGCTCGATAAACAAGCAAAGAAAACAGGACTTAAGTCAATTTTAAATCTTGATTTTTCGGATCTCTTCAAAAAGAAAAAATAACTTAACGCTGGCCAAGAAGAGATAAAAATTCTTTTTCGTTTATAATTTTGACCCCAAGTTCTCTGGCTTTGGCCAGTTTAGAACCAGGTTCTTCGCCCACCACCAGATAATCTGTCTTACTGGTGACCGAAGAAGAAACATTTCCTCCGAGCTGTTCTATTCTTTCCTTGGCTTCATCTCTGGTCATAGAAGATAGAGTGCCAGTCAGAACAAAAGTAAGTCCCTCCAGAGGTCGTGGACTGCTTTCTTTTTCTGTCTCTTTAAATTTTAAGCCAGCCTCTTTGAGTTCTTTAAGTAGCTTCCTGTTTTCTGGCTGAGCAAAAAAGAAAACGATACCCTTAGCCACCTCCGGTCCAATGCCTTCAATTTGCATCAGGTCGTCTTCTGAGGCGGCTGCCAGTCGATCGAGGTCTTTATAACGGCGAGCCAGGGTCTGGGCCATCTTTTCCCCAACGTGCCTGATACCCAGAGCGAAAATCAACCGCCATAGCTCCCTTGATTTTGATTCCTCAATATTATCGAGAAGGTTACGAGCGCTTTTTGGCCCCATCCTTTCCAGCTGGATGAGGTCTTCATATCTTAAGCGATAGAGATCGGGGATCTTTTTAACCAGTCCAGAAGCCAACAACTGATCGACCAGAGCTTCGCCCAGGCCTTCAATGTTCATCGCCCGCCTGGAAGCAAAATGAATGATTGACTCGCGAATTCTGGCCGGACAGGAAGGATTAAGGCAGCGAGAAATGGCTTCATCTTCTTCTTTGTAAAGAGTCGAGTGACAGATCGGGCACTTTTTTGGCCAGACAAACGGTTTCTCCTGGCCATTTCTCCTCTCTTTCATCACCGAGACAATATGAGGAATGACATCGCCGCTTCTTTCCAGCAAAACATAGTCGCCAATGCGTATATCCTTTCTTTTAAGCTCTTCTTCATTATGCAATGTGCAGCGGCTGATAGTTGTGCCTGAAATCTGGACAGGTTCAAGTATCGCTACCGGTGTCAGGGCTCCCGTTCTGCCAACCTGAATAATAATATCCTTGATTCTGGTCGTGGCCTGTCTGGCTGGAAATTTGAAGGCGATGGCCCAGCGAGGCGATTTAGCCGTGGCCCCCAGAATCTGACGCTGCCTGGTGGAATTAACCTTGACCACAACTCCGTCTACATCATAGTCAAGACTATCCCTTTTTTCTGTCCATTCGCGGTGATAACTGATAACCTCTTCAATATTCTGACAGAGACGGGAGTGGGGATTTATCTTGAAGCCAAGTTTCTTAAGTTGCTGTAAATTTTCCCATTGAGAAGGCATTTCCTGGCCGTTAATAAAGATATAATAAAGAAAAATATCAAGACGGCGTCGGGCGACTTCTCTCGGATCAAGCAGCCGAATGGAGCCGGCAGTGGCATTTCTGGGATTGGCAAAAGGAAGCTCGCCGTTTTTTTCTCTTTCCTCATTGATTTTTTTGAAGGACTTGTAAGGTAGATAAACTTCTCCTCTGACCTCGACGTCCTCGGTCAGGGAAATAGTCAAAGGCAGGCTACGAATAGTTTTGACCTGGGCAGTAACATCATCACCCCTGAAACCATCACCCCTGGTCACTGCTTGCTGATATTTTCCCCCATTGTAGCGGATGGACATACTGACTCCATCGATTTTCAGTTCAGCCACATATTCAATCTTTTCATCGGGCAAAAGTTTTTTGATTCTTTCGTCGAATTCTCGCAACCCGTCAACATCGTAACAGTTTTCGATGCTGAGCATTGGCCACCGATGTTCGATGGTTGGGAAGCCTTCGACTGGCTGTTCGCCAATCCGCTGGGTGGGGGAATCCGGGGTAATAAATTCAGGGAAAGCCTCTTCCAATCGCTTAAGCTCAGCCATTAACTGGTCGAATTCATAATCTGAGATCTGCGGGTCATTGTCTACATAATATTTTTTTTCATGATATATAATCTGCTGTCTGAGCTCTTCAATTCTCTTTCTGGCTTCTTCCGGGGTCAGTTTCTTTTCCATTCTGCCCCTCCTTCCTTCTAGATATATAAATATTTTACATAAAAAAGATCGGGATTTAAGCTAGAATTAGTAGTATTTTTCTTGCTCGATGGTAATCAAAGGATAGCCGAGATTCCTGTTAATTCTTGATTTCTCGTTAATTGATCATTTCACACCGAGTCTTTTCTTTGTTTCTTCGACCAGCTGATTGAATTTGTCAATAGCTGCTTGCTGTTGCTTTTTCAGGCTTTCAATTTCAGCTTTCTTAGCCTCAATGTCACCCAAAAACTCTTTCATCTTTTGTTTATCTCTATCTGATAGTTCTTCTTCGCTTTTACCGCCAAATCGTTCATTGAAAATCTGAGTTAGCTCTTCCAGCTCTTTAGCCTTATTCTGTAAAGCCAGGACGGTCTCGTTATATTTAAGATCTTTATTCATCGTGTAATAGAGGCCTTCGGCCATCTTCATGGCCTGCTGGGAATTGGCATTAGGAAGCAGAGCTGCTTCCAGTGAGTAGCGGACAGCTTCATTCACGACAGAGGGATCACTCTGGGCTTTTTTGGCCAGTATAACGGCAATAGAAAAAGCCACTTCCCCGCTCCTTTTCTTGCTGTAGGCTTCCTTCAGGAAAGTTAAGGCTTCATCATTTTTATTCGCTTTGACCAATAGCTGACCGAGGAGAAGAGCGTCGTTGGGGTCCTTGCTCTGGTTATAAATTGCTCGGAAGACTTTTTCAGCTTCGGTATAGTTTTTAGCGTCGTAAAGTTCTTTGCCCATTTTCTTCAAGGGAGCCAGAACCTTAGGGTCCTTGAGAAATGAATAGGCTGTCAGATAAGCCTCAATGGCTCCATTGGTGTCCTTAGCCTTTTCGGCTGCACTGGCCAGGGTCAGATAGCCAGCACCGATCATTTTATTCCACTGATCAGGATTAGCTCCCTCTTTATTTTTGTTTGTTTTAGCTATCTCAATCACCTGGTTAGCATAATTTTTAGCTTTATCCAGATTCTGACCCTGATAAGCATAGATACCGCTCAGGGTTAATAAAACCTGGCATTTAGTAGTATCGTCGAGGCCACCCAGGCTCAGAGCTTTTTCGCCATAAGTAATTGTTTCTTCCACTGTCTTGGTCTTACAGGGCGTCAGGCACAGGTTAGCATAGGCATAGTTCTCATAGGTTGTACCCTTTCCAGCGTAAGTATTAATATAACTTTTCAACAATTGAACTCGCTGGCAGGCATCGCTCGCTTGCATGGCTTTAATATAAGCTTCGTCAGCTGGGTTTTGAGCCAGAGCCAGGCTGCTGGCCAAAACTAAAAGTAAAAACATCAGCTGGATTCTTTTCATCTTCAAACCTCTCATTTAAATTAATTTGCTAATTATCTTGCCCTTAATCAAGATAAAAGTCAATTATTAATTAACCTCCCTTGAAACCCAGCTTGTCTGGTACCGCTTTCCAGACAGCCAGCGTTAGACTTAACCATCTCACTTATATATAATAAAAAACTAAAATAAAGAAAAAAAGATGCAGGATTTCGAACAGTTTTTTCTGGCTGAGACTGGATTAAAGCTCAAAAAAGATGTAGCCCTGTCTGATTATTCAAGCTTTAAAATAGGTGGGCTGGCCCGCTATTTTGTTGAGGTTACCAGTTCTGATCAGCTGGTTAAAGCGGTCTCGGCAGTCATTTCTTGCCGGTTTCCTTTTTATCTTATTGGTGGAGGTTATAATCTTTTATTTGATGATGCCGGCTTTAACGGTCTGATCATCAGGAACAAAGCTCTAGCTATTAACTACCTCTCCAAGCGAGGTCTGCTGGAAGTCGATTCGGGTAGCGATCTTCAACCGGTGGTTAGATTTGCAGTTTCTAAGGGATTGAAGGGGCTGGAATTTCTGGCTGGTATTCCGGGCACAGTCGGAGGAGCCATTTATGGCAACGCCGGAGCCTTCGGCCAGTCTATTGGAGAAAAAGTATCGGAGGTCCTGATTTTCAGTCGAGAGAGACGCTTTATTACTTTAAAGCAGTCTGAGCTAGGATTTGGTTACCGGTTTTCTAACTTAAAAAAGGATCATCAGGTTGTTCTTAAAGCTTTGTTAGCCCTTGAACCCGGTGATAAAAGTGATCTTGAGCACCAGATCAAAGACTATCTTGAGCAGCGGCGGCGCAAGCACCCACCACGCTCGGTGGCCTGCGCTGGTAGCTATTTTAAAAATCCAGTTCTCTCTGACGGTCAAAAAGTGGCTGCCGGCTTGTTGCTGGAAAAATCAGGAGCCAGAGGAATGCAAGTTGGCGGGGCGGCAGTTTATCCCGGCCACTGCAATTTTATAATCAATCTAGGCGGAGCAACTGCCAGGGACATTAAGGAACTGGCCCGTCGTCTGCAGGAGGCAGTGCACAAAAATTTTGGCCTCTGGCTGGAGGAAGAAGTTATTTTTGTACCAGCAGATGCTTCAATGCTTTAACCTTTGACACACTGAGCCCTCTCTTTTCAGCCACTTTTAAGGCCTCCAGAGACATCAACCGGTAGAGTTTTTCCAGATCAGGCTGTGCTGACAGGGCTCTTAGATGTTCTTTGACCGTCTTCAGGTCACCTCTTAGAATGGGTCCGGTCAAGCTCTGTTCACAGCCAAGTTCTTTGACATTGAGAAGGGTTCTGCTCAGCAAAGGATAAATGACTTCCAGACAGGCTTTTTCGTCCAGCCCTAAGAGCTCAAACAGATCTTTAACTTCGGCGAGGAGAACGACCATAAAATTGGAAGCCATAGAGCAAGCCAGATGATATAAAGGTTTATTGGCAGGTGAAATTAAAATAACCCCGGACTGAAGCTTTTCAGCCAGAGACCGGCCGAGCTCGATGGCCTTCTCGTCTCCCTCCAGGCCAAAAAAAATACCGCGGAAAATATCCGGGTCATGGCAGGTTGTGGCGAAAGTCTGGACCGGGTGGAAGGAAGCAACCTGAGCCCCCTGCCTGGCCAATGGACGAAGAACCCTGGATGAAACCGCCCCACTCGTATGGAAAACATAATGTCCGCCAAGGTCAAGGTTGGAAAGTTCCTTGACCACGTTCCTTATCGACCCGTCAGGAACGCAGATAAAATTTATCTCTGCCGCCTTTGTTGCCAGACGATTATCCCCTGTCGTCTGTCCCTTTTTAATTACTCTTCTCGCCTGGCGGCGAGCATCTGGATTACAGTCTGATATGTATTTTAGTTTGAAACCTTTACTGACCAGGGCCAGCCCCAGCGAAGTGCCGACCTTTCCTGCTCCGATAATAGAAAAGCTTTTCATTTTCGCCCAAAAAGCTCGTCCCAGAGTGAAATCTCAAGGGGAGTCGAATCCTCAGTCTGTTTTTCGAGTTCCCGGTTAGCACGGCTGTCTTTCAAAATCTTTTTTAGCTCTTTCAAAAATTCCTGACAGGTCATTGATTTTACCCCATGCTGCCTGGCAATTTCTCTTACTCCTCGATCAGAGCTAACCACTTGATAATAACGTCTATCTTTTTTCAAGTTAAGCAATTCTTCAATCAGTTCATCAGCTGATTGGCCAGACTCAGGAAACAAAACAGTAAATTTAGGGTTAAGCTTAATCAAACGGTCTTCCTCCGGGGGACGCCCATCGAAAACCAGAAAGAGTCTGGATCTGGTTGCCTTCTGAAAGAGAAGCAGCCGGCCGATAAGCTGACTGCGGCTCGAGATATTGTATTTAAAATAGGGATCAGCCTGACCCATCAAGTTATTGCCGTCGATCAGGTAAGCCATTTAGCCCTTTTTTACTTGAAACAGGAATTATCAGATCAACCTGGTGGCCAGCCAAAAGGCCGACCGCCCAGCAGATGGACATGAAGATGATATACTTCCTGTCCGGAATCCGGCCCGCTGTTAATGACCAGTCTGAACCCGCTGTCACCCAGGCCCTTGTCCTCGGCAATTTTTCTGGCTGTCAGGAGAAGGTAGCCAAGAAGATTCTGGTCATTTTCATCCGCCTCTTTTAATGAGGACAGATGTTTTTTGGGTATGATTAAAATGTGAGCAGGGGCCTGTGGTTTGATGTCCTCAAAAGCCAGCACCTTTTCATCTTCGTAGACCAATTTGGAAGGAATTTCTTTATTGATGATGCGGCAGAAAAGACAATCCGTCATGATTTTACCTCCACCTTTCTATGGTTGTTATTATTGTTTGTAAAACGCTCGATTCTGACTCCGAGCTGACGGAGTTTTTCTTCTATTCTCTCATAGCCGCGGTCAAGATGCTCGATGTCATTAATGGTTGTCTGCCCCGTAGCGATCAGGCCGGCCAGAACCAGGCAAGCTGAAGCCCGCAAATCAGTAGCCATGACTTCTGCTCCGGAGAGAGGGGTTTTCCCTCTAATTATCGCTTTATCGCCTTCAATTTCGATAGAAGCCCCCAGCCGCAACAGCTCATTAGCATGAGCAAAGCGCCGGTCAAAGATGGTTTCAGTAATTATAGAGCGGCCATTAGCTTGAGTCATTAATACCATAAACTGAGCCTGCATATCAGTCGGAAAGCCAGGATAGGGAGCGGTTGTTATATCTTGTGGTTTTATTTCCTCTGAACCTCTGACTCGTATAATATTACGGCCGACCTGCTCGACCTGGGTACCAGCGATAATCAGCTTATCTGTGATAGCTTCGATGTGTTGTGGTTCAACTTCTTTTAGAATCAAATCGCCCTTAGTCAGAGCTGAAGCTACCATGAAGGTGCCGGTTTCAATCCGGTCAGGAATGATCCGATTTTTGGCTCCGCCCAGCTCTTTTGTCCCGGTAATTTTTAATGTCTCTTCCCCGATGCCGTCTATTTTAGCTCCCATCATAACCAGCAATTCGCACAGGTTGACCACCTCGGGCTCAAGAGCGCAATTCTTAAGCACGGTTTCACCTCTGGCCAGACAGGCAGCCATGACCAGATTTTCTGTTCCCGTCACTGTCTTTTTTTCGAATTCAATTTCTGTGCCCTTGAGTTTTCTGGCTTCAGCGATGATATAACCATGTTCAATCTTCAGGCTGGCCCCGAGCTTCTGCAGGCCGCTAATGTGGAGATCGACCGGCCTGGTACCAATGGCACAGCCTCCTGGTAAGGCGACAGTGGCGCGGCCACTTCTGGCCAGCAATGGACCGAGGACAAGAATAGAAGCTCTCATGGCCCTGACCAGCTTATAAGGGGCCTCAGTCGATTTAATTTTTTTTGCCTGAAGAGCTAGTCTCCTGTGGTTTTGGTCAAGGTTCCAGCTGGCCCCCAGCTCGTTAATAAGAGTTAGCATGGTCTGAACATCTTTAACCAGAGGCACATTGTTCAGTTCTATAGTGTCTTCGGTCAGCAGGCAGGCGGCTATGGCCGGCAGAACGGCGTTTTTAGCCCCGCTAATGGTCACTTCGCCCTGTAAGCAGTATGGTTTTTCTGTATAGATTCTTAAAGCTTCCATGCTCCGATTTTAGATTAGCCGGGAGGAAAATTCAAACTGTGTCGTCAGATCAAATGAAGAACCATTTAAATTAAACAAAAAGACCAAAAGGTTGAGCCTCTAAAAAGGACAACACTTTTACTGGACTCCATAGAGAAAATAAAAAGGGCTGCCCGCCGTGGGCAGCCCTTGATCTTCAGATGGTAAGGTGAACTCAGGCTTTAGGTGCTTGTTGAGAAGCGATAAATTCTTCTACCCACTCAGTGGTAACACTCTTTGGCCTTTCTATTGGTAAGCCAAGACCTCGGTCCCAGATCAGTTGAGCCAGAACTCCCATAGCTCTCGACACACCAAAGAAAACGGTGTAAAAATCGTATTCTTTTACTCCGTAGTGCCAGAGCAGACAACCAGAATGGGCATCAACATTTGGCCAGGGATTCTTAGCTTTGCCATGTTTCATTAGGATATCCGGCGCAACTTCAAAGACCAGGCTGACCACTTTAAAGATTTCATCATCAGGCAGGTGCTTGAGAGCAAATTCTCTCTGAGCTATGAATCTCGGGTCGGTTTTGCGGAGAACGGCGTGGCCATAGCCGGGGACAACCTTACCTGCATTAAGCGTATCCCAGATGTACTGGCTGATCTGTTCTTTGGTCGGAGTGTTGCCAAGTTTTTCCATGAGTTCCATAATCCAGCGCAAAACCTCCTGGTTGGCCAGGCCATGCAGCGGTCCTGCTAATCCGGCCATGGAGGCTGCTAAAGAATAATTGGCATCGGAGAGAGCGGAACCAACCAGGCGACAGGTATGAGCGGAGACATTGCCGCCTTCATGGTCGCAGTGGAGAACAAGATAAAGCCTCATTAAATCTTTAAAGGCGGGATCGTCCGTTACGCCCAGCATGTGCGCAAAATTGGCCCCCCAGTCTAATTTTGGATCAGCCGGGATGTGTTTGTCGCCTTTGTAGGTGCGGCGGTAAATGTAGGAGGCGACAGCTGGCAATTTAGCCAGAATATTCATTGTATCTTCATACATTGGATCCCAGTAATCAAGCTTGTGAATTCCCTGTCGATATCTTTCAGCAAAAACAGAATCTTTCTGAAGTTGCATGATGGCCATGGCAAATTGGGTCATGGGATGAGTATCAGCAGGCGTGGCTTTCAGAACATCGATTAGATATTTAGGTAGTTCACTTCTCTTTCGCCACTCTTCTGTTATTTCCTGGCACTCTTCATAAGTCGGGATATCGCCGGTCAGTAACAGATAAAACATTCCTTCAGGCAGGGGCTCTTCGCTACCGGGGGCTTTCGGCAGTTTTTCTCTTACCTCAGGAATCGTAAAACCGCGGAAACGAATGCCTTCATTGGGATCGAGAGAAGAGCATTCCCAGATCATGCATTTGACTCCGCGCATGCCACCATAAGTTTGACCGATGGTGACATCAGAAATTTTGAGTTCCCCATGCTCTTTCTGGATCTTCTGAATCCGTTCGCGCATGGGCATCAATTTGGAAACAAATTTTTCCTTTAAATTAGCCATTCAGAAACCTCCTTCGGGCTATAAATTGCTCTTATTATTGCAGTAACTATAGCTATGTATTCGAGCCAGAATATAACATTTAAAATAATTTCAAGTCAATTAGAATTTTACTATCAGCTATTAATCCTTGATTTTTTTCCCTAAGGCTAATATCCTTCCTTCGAGCGAATCTTTTAGATATTAGATTGAGGTCTGAAAGGAGAAAACAATGGGTGCGGTAGTCATTCTTTTGATAATTATCGGGCTGCTCGTTATTATGGGAATCGCTATCTATAATAGCCTGGTTGTCCTGAGGAATCGCTGCGATAACGCCTGGGCTCAGGTAGATGTGCAACTGAGGCGGCGCTATGACCTCATCCCGAATTTAGTGGAGACAGTCAAGGGATATGCTAAACATGAAAGAGAGGTTTTTGAAAAAGTAACAGAAGCTCGGGCTAAAGCTATCAATGCCCAGACAGTTAAAGAGCATGGTGAAGCAGAGAATATGCTGACCGGCGCTTTAAAATCGCTTTTCGCGGTAGTGGAGAATTATCCGGAGCTGAAGGCCAATCAGAATTTTCTCTTGCTGCAGGAGGAGCTGGCTGGTACCGAAAGCAAAATTGCTTATGCTCGACAGTTCTACAACGATACTGTTATGAAATTCAATATGAAACAACAGGTTTTTCCCTCCAATATCATTGCTAACCTGTTCGGTTTCAAGCCTAGAGAATATTTTGAAATAGAAGAGCCAGAAGCCCGTGGCCCGGTTAAAGTTTCGTTCTGAAATCCAGATAGAAATCGCAGAGGCTAAGTTCTTTTTATAAAATAAACTTATCCCATGTATGAACAGATAACTGCTAATAAAGTCAAATCTGTTTTTCTGGTCCTATTTTTTGTGGTTCTTGTTTTCCTGGTAGTCTGGGCCTTTGAACAGGTTACCGGCTGGGGGGAAGGCGGGCTGGTGCTGGCTCTCATCATTTCCTTGACTATGGCCATAGGTGGATATTATTCCAGCGATAAAATTGTTCTGGCTATTAGCCGGGCCCGCCCGGTAAGCAAGGAGGAATATCCTTATCTTTATAATACCGTCGAAGGGCTGGCTCTGGCCGCCGGTCTTCCTGCTCCACGTTGTTATATTATTGAGGATTCAGCGCCTAATGCTTTTGCTACCGGCCGTAATCCCGAGCATTCGGTCATTTGTGTTACTACCGGTCTGTTGCAGAAGTTAAATCGTCTTGAGCTGGAAGGGGTTATTGCCCATGAAATGTCCCATATCAAAAATTATGACGTCCTGTTGCAGACGGTGGCGGTGGTCATGGTCGGAATAGTTGCCTTATTATCTGACTGGATGCTACGGAGCTTCTGGTGGGGAGGCGGCCGGAAAAGAGATCGGGAGAAAGGAGGCAGTGGTGCTGGACTAATTTTTGTTACCATCGGACTGGTTCTGGCTATTCTCTCTCCGCTCGTTGCTCAGCTGATTCAGCTGGCTATTTCCAGGCGACGAGAATTCCTGGCTGACGCTAACGCAGCTATGTTAACCAGATATCCGGCTGGTCTGGCTTCAGCCCTCAGAAAGCTGGCTTCTGATCCTGAACCGCTGGAGGTGGCCAATAAGGCCACTGCTCATCTTTATATTGTAAATCCACTGAAAAATGTCAAAGGCCGGGTCAACAAGCTGTTCAGCACGCACCCTCCAATTGAGGAACGGATTGCTGCTCTGGAAAAAATGTCTTTTGAAAAGGTTTGATATTATTTTGATTTAAAGGCAATGGCAATAATAATAAAAGAAGGCAATTTCCTGACCTGAGAATTGGGCATTAAAGGCTGAATTCCAGGCCTGGCACAGCTTGCAACTTAAGTTGTCTTTGTTTATAATTTAGTCGCCCTGGGCGGGGTCGTAGTTCAGCTGGTTAGAACGCCGGCCTGTCACGCCGGAGGTCGCGAGTTCGAGCCTCGTCGGCCCCGCCACTTTTTCCACTCAATCTTTTGTTCTTGAAATTTTTGGGCTCCCCCGGTATCAATCCAGACGGAATATCTGTTTGGGACGCTCCTCTATCTCTCCGGTCAGCCAGAGATAGCAGCCAGTTACCTCTTTCCTTAATCTTTTTTGTGTGTTATATATAATTCTAATAAATTCAGGAGGAACCAATGCCTGATAAAACCAAAATCCTGGTGATAGATGACGACCCGGCTATTTGTGTTTCAGTTAAAGCCATTCTGGAAGCCAGTGGCTATGAGGTGTTCACGGCTTTAAGCGGTAAAGAAGGGCTTGACCTTTTCCATCAGGTTGATCCAGATATTGTTCTGTGCGATATGATGATGGAAGATATAGATGCCGGGGCTAAAGTGGCCGGCGTGATCAAGAAAGAACAACCTGACCTGCCAGTTTTTTTGTTGAGCACTATCGGCGATGCCACCGCCCGAACTATTGGCCTTGACGATCTCGGTTTTAATGGAGTTTTTCAGAAGCCAGTTAATTTTGACTTGCTGCTGAGTGTAATTGAAAAGCACAGGAAAAAGCCCTGAGGCCTGGCGGCCCGTTGACCAATTAGCAAATGAGCATTTCTCTGGCTGATCTTTACCGGCAAAATTCAGATCTGGAAGCTTTTTGTCAGGAGGTCAGAAAACTGGGCGGTAATTTTGAGCTGGACGCTCGTCAGATGGAAGCCCTTGGTCAGGCTTATTTTGAAGTCCATCCAGAGAAGTTTGTTCAAAGAAATCTGGATGAAGTCAGGCTGGGTTATCAACTGGCCCGATGCTGCTTGCTGGAAAAGGCTCTGGCCGGGCTGCCTCCTGCAGTTAAGGATTTTTTCAGGCAGGCTTTTGATCAGCCTGAATGCATAGCTGGCCTCCTGGATGATTACAGGCGTTCGGAAAACCTGCCGCTTCTCGTCTCCTCTTTTAATTGCCTTCAAGCTTCACTGGACGAACTGAAAGCAGCCATTGATGAGTTACCTAAGGGGATGATTAAAGAAAGGTTTCTAGGAGGAATTTCGACTCTCTATAACACCAGGTATCTTCTGAGCATTTTTATTTCGCGTCTTGGCTCAAACGGTTTACAAAATTAGCTTATTCTGGTATCTTTTATTTTAAAACGCAAAAAACATATAACTCTCAAAACCTGACTGCCGAGGAGAAAAAGATTGCCCTATTTTCGAGGAGTATGTAACTTCTGCGGGACTGGTTGTGGCCATCTGCTGCGAGTAGAAGGGAACCGGGTAAGAGGTGTTTATCCTCTCTCTGGTCATCCCTTAAGTCGCGGTCGGTTGTGCGTCCGCGGCTGGCATATTCATGAGCTTCTTCAGACGGAAGATAGAATTTCCCAGCCGCTCATTAAAGACGGTAGCAGTTTCAAGCCTGTTTCTTATGAAGAAGCTCTTGATTATGTGGTAGAAAGGGTAAAAAAACTGCCTGGCCGTCAGGTGGCTGTTCTTGGTTCTCCTCGGGCCTCCAACGAAGAGAATTATCTGTTAGGTAAGTTTGCCAGGGCAATCCTGAAAACAAATAATCTAAGTCTGTCGTCCGATGCCGGCCAGGAAGAAAGTGCCAGGGTGCTTCTTGAAGGCTGTGGCTGGCCAGCCATGACCGGTACGCTGGCCGAATTGAGACAGGCTGATTTTATCTTAGTGGTGGGCGGCGATCTGACCAAGCAGAATCCGATTATCGCCAGCGAAATCCATCATGCCCATCGAGCCGGGACTTTTTTAGCAACCATTTCCCCTCGGAAAACCCAAATGGCCAGGCTCAGCCAGCTTCATCTTAGACCTAAGCCTGGAACAATTTTTTACCTGCTTCAGGGTTTAGCCAGAGTTCTGGTTGAGGAGAAAGCTATTGATGATGATTATTTATCAACATTTACAGTCAACAGCCAGACTTTCCTCGAAGAGTTGAAGCAGGTCGAAATAGAAAAGATAGTAGAAGCAACCGGTATTAGCAGAGAGCAGATGACCGGACTGGCCAGAAAATTGAAAGAATCTAATTCAGCTTGTGCCTTTTATCCAACGGGAGTGCAGAGCCTCGATCGCCGAACAATGGCTGCTCTCTTTAACCTTTTCCTTTTAGCCGGGAAAATTGGGCGGCGAGGAAGTGGGGTAAATCCGGTGACCGGCATCAGCAATCTGCTGGGCAGCTATGACATGGGCCTTTCTCCTGTTTTCCTGCCTGGTTATGCTTCAGTTGAAGACGAGCTGGCCTGGGAGAGACTGGAAAATTTCTGGCAGACAAAGCTGGATCGCTGGTCAGGTAAGAATGTCGATACCTGCCTGTCAGAAGGGGAAGATATCAAAGCTCTTTTTGTGGTTGATCATGATGAGGAAATTATCAGACATGTCAATCGGATAAGGCAGCTTGACTTAATAGTTTATTTTGGTGCTTATGAAAATCCATTTGCTTCTCTGGCTCATGTCATTTTTCCCAGAACGAGCTATGTAGAAGAGGAAGGAACTTATACCAACTCTGAACGCCGGGTTCAGCTGGTTCTGAAAAGAATCGAGCCGCCGGCTGGGGTCCGTCCCTTATGGAAAACCCTGACTAACCTGGCTCAGGCTCTCGGGCATGACTGGAATTATCATTCAGTTGAAAACATCATGAGTGAGATAAGTCAGCTGGTTCCTTATTATCGTAGTCTGACTTATGAAAAACTTAAGGCCAGACTTGGCTTGAAATGGCCAAATGATGATCTACATCCTGAAGGTACAGATTGCTTGCTGGTGGAAGAAGCAAGCCGGCGCTTCCGATTTGTTCAGGTAAATGGTCAGGAGAAAAAGCTGGCTGGTGAGCCCGAGGTTCAGAAAGATTTTCCTTTTAAATTAGTGGTGGGGCGGAGCAATTATTTCTGGCACCAGAATTCTGTCATGAAAAGGACTTTTATTCCCAAACGCGAATATAATGCTCTTCTCCTTCTCTACCCCAGAGGTTTTGTTGAAATTTCGAAAGAAGATGCCAGCCGTCTCGGCCTGAGAGAAAAACAAGTAGTGAGAATAGTGGCTGAATCGGCTGAGGTCAGGCTGGCAGCCAGAATCTCAGGCGATATTCTGCCCGGTATGCTTTACATACCTTATTTTATTGATGAGATGATTCCCGAATTTCTTCACCGGCAGGTAGCTGATTTAGAAAAGAACGAAGAGTTCTTTCTGCCGGTCAGATTGGAAAAGGTGGTTTAAGCAATGTACTGGCTGACAAAAGAACAGTTGCCACTGCTGGTTCAAAAACTGGCTGAAGAATATAAAATCTTTGGTCCCCGCCATGACCGCGTTTCGGGTGAGGTGATCTTTGACCATCTACCCGATCTATCCGAGCTGGATCTGCAAGCGGCCATTCCTTATAATCCGCCCAAGTTCATTCTTTTCCCCCACTATGAAGAGATCCTTAAATACCGCTACCAACCAGAAACAAAAAAAGTCAGAATTGAACAGCTCAATCTCCTGGAACCGAAGGCTTTGATCGGTTTAAGATCCTGTGACCTGACTGGTTTGCTCTGTCTTGACCGCTTTTTCCTCGATCAGGAATATGTAGATGAATTTTATTTAGCTCACCGAAAAAAGTTGTTTATCGTTTCCAATACCTGCATCAGGCCATTTCCACAGTGTTTCTGCGTCTGTACGGACAGTGGCCCGGCGGCCAGGGAAGGCTTCGATCTTGATCTGACTTTTACCGGCCGCGATTACCTGGTTGAAGCTGGTTCGAAGAAAGGGCAGGCTTTGGTCGAAGAGCTAAATCTGGTCGAGGCTGATCCTGAGTCTTTAAATCTCAGAAAGCAGATAATAGACGATTCGGTCTCCTCTTTTGACCGCTTTGCTCTGGAAAACAAAGCCTGGATTTCGCGGGCAACCAATCGGTTGACCACCGGCTTTATCAAGCCTGAGGTCTGGGAATATATCGGGAATCAGTGTTTTGAATGTGGAGCTTGCTCTTTTGTTTGTCCTACCTGCTCCTGTTTTAATATTGAGGATGCTAATCTGGCCAGCGGTGAAACCAGCCGGCTGAGGACCTGGGACTCCTGTTCTTTTGAAGGTTATACCAAAATGGCCGGAGATCATAATCCAAGAAAACCGGTTGAAGATCGTCGTAACAAAAGGTTCTTTTGCAAATTATCTTATTCCCAATCAAAAAAATATCTGAGACCTGGCTGTGTTGGCTGCGGTCGTTGTGCCAGGGTCTGTCCTGGCGATATAGGTTTGCCCAATGTCGTCACTTACATCAGGCGTGAAATCACTGGAGAATCTGGAGAATAAAAGCTATGGTTAAAAATTTAGTGCCTATAGTCTCTATTCCAGAAGTTGCTACTATCGTTGATATCCGGGATGAAATTGAAGAGGTCAAAAGCTTTTATTTTACTCTGGACCGACCGGAAATCGAGGAAGCTTTTAAGATTCGCTCCGGCCAATTTATAATGTGCACCGTCTTTAGAGCAGGCGAATTTGCCGTTTCTTTGCCTTTCAGTCCGGAGAATGACCGCAAGCATATTTCGGTAAGGAAGGTGGGGAAAGTTACAGCTGCTTTGCATCAGCTTGAACCAGGCGACAAAATCGGAGTCAGAGGTCCCTTTGGCAATGGCTTTCCTTTTGAAGAAATAAAGGGAAGCAATATCATCTATGTAGCCGGTGGGATCGGCCTTATCCCACTTCGCTCGTCAATTGTTCATGTCCTCCAGCACCGGCAGGATTTCGGTCGGGTAATTCTGGTTTACGGGGCCAAAAGCTCAAAAGAACTGATGTACAAAGAAAGCATAAGAGAATGGCAGGCCACAGAAAACTTTGAGACCCACTTTACGATCGACCGACCCGAACCGGGTTGGTCCGGAGAGGTTGGTTTTGTCAACCACCTGACAGCTAAACTTGATTTGCCGGTCTCCAACACAGTGGCCTTTGTTTGTGGTCCGCCGGTTATGTTTAATGCTGTGATTAAAGAACTCAAGCTAAAGGGAATAAAAGAACAAAATATTTATTCAACTCTGGAAAGGCATATGAAATGTGGGATTGGCAAGTGCCAGCATTGCGCTATAGGCCGGACACTGGTCTGTGTGGATGGACCCGTTTATACCTATAAACAGATTAGAACCCTGGGAGAGCAAATCTAAATGGAACCCCTCGAGAGTTTACAGCAAATCCTGACCGGTCGAACCTGTTTGGTTGGCATCGGCAATAAATTGCGCGGCGATGACGGCGTTGGCCTCTATTTTATAGAATCAATTAAATTAAAAGGTTTCTTTCCTCCCGATAACCTGCTGACTGTGGAGGATGTCCCTGAAAATTATGCTTTTCCCCTGGCCCAAAAAGCTGTTGAGAATGTAATTTTCATTGATGCTGTCCTCTTCAATGCTCCAGCCGGGACGGTTATCTTTGGCCCGCTGACAGAGCTGGAAGAAGTCAGCCAGATTGTTTCAACCCATAAATTATCCCTGAGGTTAACTGCTCAACTACTGGAGAAAACCGGTAAAAAGGTTTTTCTTCTGGGCATTGTTCCTGAAACCACTGGTTTTGGCCAGGAATTGACCCCTCAGATCAAAAAAATCGCCGATGAACTGATAACCATCTTTGAAAAGACCCTGGATAAGGCTTCGCCTCTTGAGAACCCGGGCGAACGAGCAGCAATTCAGGTTGGAAGGGAGAAAGGCTGATGACTATCCTGTCAGGTTTCGGGCTCTTCTGGCTGAGTTTGCTTCTGGCTTCCTTCCTGGCGCTAATCTTAAAGAAAAAAACCAACTATCTTCGCTCCGCCGGGACTTTATTGCTCTGTCTGAGTTGCTTGATACTGATCTTTATCTCCCTATCTGTACTGGGGAAAGGCGGCTCTCCTCTCGAATTCGAGGTTAAAGTCGGGAGTTTTCATCTGCCATTTTTAATTGATGGCCTGTCGGCGCTCTTTCTCCTGCTTCTTTCTGTTTTAACTTTAGCTTCAGTCATTTTTTCGCTGGATTTTGTCAAAAAATATAAAGGTGACGAGTTCTGGAAATATTATCTGATATTGCCTCTGTTTATTGGTGGCCTGACCGGACTGCTGACCGTTGATGACCTCGGACCGGGCTTTACCCTGGCCTGGCAGTTAATGGTTATCTCTTCTTATCTTTTAATCAGATGGGGAAGGCCGACTAAAGTTTCAGCCCGACCGGCTTTAGTCTATCTTCTTTTTATGGAAGCCGCCTGGCTGATGATTACTGGTTCTGCTTTCCTGGCCAAAGGTTATATTTTTGGTGATTCGCTGGGTACTGTTGGCTTGAAGCTGGCTCAAAGTGGCCCCTGGCAGGCTATTTTATTTTTTAGCCTCCTCTTTCTCGGCTTTGGTATTAAAACGGGGGTTTTCCCTTTTGGACAATGGTGGATACCTGATGCCTATTCGACTGCCTGGCCTCAGGTTTCTTCTCTTCTGGCCGGTCTTCTGGAAAAGACTGGCGTTTTCGGGTTGATTCGAATCTTTTTCTTTGTGGCCAAAAGCTCAGGCGCAGCTTTTAATCCTGATCTCTGGGGAAAGGTGCTGGTGGTAGCTGGAGTAATAACGCTTTTTATTGGGACTGTTCAGGCTATCAAACAGAGTGACTATCTCCGCCTTCTGGCTTATAGCTCGATCGGACAGGTTGGCTACATAATTTTTGCTCTGGGGAGTAGCCTGCTGGCCTGGAATAGCTCCTTACCTCTGGCAAAATCTCTAGCCTCAGTTATTTTTATTGCTGCTGTTTATCATAGCCTTAACCATGGTATTTTTAAGGGTCTCCTTTTTCTACTGGGAGGAAACCTCCTTTATGCTACCGGCACGCGTGACTTGAATCGCCTGGGTGGACTGCTATCTGTTATGCCAGTCAGTGGCTTTCTGGCGGCTATTGCTTCTTATTCTATCTCCGGTATGCCAGCTTCCAGCGGTTTTGTCAGTAAATGGTTAATGATTTCCTCTAATTTTCTGGCCGGTCGGGGCAGCTTGCTTTTGACCCTTTCTGGCATTGTAGCTCTTTTCACTGCTGCTTTTACCTTAGCCTGCTATGTCAAATTTTTTGGTCTGGCTTTTACTTCTGCTGGTGCCAGCTGGAAACTGAAAAGAAGCATTAAGGAAGTCCCCTGGAAGTTGCTGGCTTCTGAAATCTTCCTGACCGTCATTTGCTTGAGCCAGGCTTTTCTTCCAATGGGCTATGTTAAGCTGATTGACCGCAGCCTTGGACTTTCTTCTGGCTTCCTTTTGTCAGAAGCTGGTGGGGATTTACTGAGTGGAAAGATGTTCAGTTTAAAAATTCATGACGGCCAAAGCCTCCTGGCGGCCACTTCCCCGCTTTTAATGCTGTTTCTCATTGTTTTATTGGCTTTCCTGGCCTATTGGTTTAGCCGGTCGGCACATCCAGCCGAGATCAAAGTTCCTGCCTGGCTTTGCGGATACCAGGATTTAAACTTGAATAATGTTTATGCTGACCGTCATGTCTTCTCTGATTTAAAGAAATTTTTCTGGTGGACGGGCGGCTCGCCTAAAAAAGTTATTGACGATAATGACCCGACTGTTTTGCCTGATAGCCAGCCAAAAGGTGAAGTAGAATGAGCAGAAAAGAAGAATTACTGAACCTGCTTAAGGATAAATTGAGAGGGAAGTTTCTGGCCGGGAGCAGTCTGGAAGATAAGCGTTTGTTTATTGATATAAAAAAAGAAGCACTGGTCGAAACAGCCAGTCTCCTGATGAAAGAGGGCGCCCGCTATCAAATGGGCGTTGGCTATGAGGCCAAGAAGAATGGCCAGGGTCTGGCCATGGTTCACACCTTTGCCTTTGATGCTGATTCTCTGCTGGTGGCTATCAGGGCTTTAACAACAGAAGATAAGCCAGAATTTGATTCGCTCACCCCTTTCATTCCTGGTGCTGGCTGGTCAGAGCGTGAATATATTGACCTTCTCGGGCTTCATTTTAAAAATCATCCGAATCCCAAACGCCTGGTACTGTCTGATGACTGGCCGGAGGGAATTTATCCTCTTCGCCAGGATGTCCCTTATGACCTGATGCCCCCCTCGGCCGAAGAGGTAGCTTTCCGGCTCGACGAGGCTCCGCCTGGCAGTTCTATCATTCCCTTTGGACCTTTTCATGCCTGTCTGCATGAGCCTGCTCATTTTGCTGTTTATGTAGATGGGGAGGAAATCAAGGGCTGTGAATACAGAGGTTTTATGGTTCATCGGGGCATTGAAAAATTAGCCGCGACCGAGCTTACCTATAATGAAATACCTTTTGTAGCTGAACGAATTTGTGGGATTTGCGGCTCAGTGCATTCGGTCAATTATGCTCAGGCTGTCGAGGCAGCTTCTGGCCTTAAAATTCCACGGCGAGCTGAGTTTATCAGAACAATTATGCTGGAAATAGAGAGGCTTCATTCCCACCTGATGTGGTTGGGAGTGGCCGGCCACCTCATCGGCTTTGATACTGTTTTTATGCAGGCCTGGAGAATAAGGGAGAAAATAATGTGGCTGGCCGAAAGTCTGACCGGCAATAGGAAAACTTATGGAATGGTCATCGTCGGGGGTGTAAGACGGGATATCGATCTGACCAAAGCTGACCTGATTAAGAAAACCCTGTCCGAAGTTGAAAAAGATATGCTGGCTCTGGAAAAGGCCATTATCAAAGATAAAGCTATCCACAGAAGAACTAAAGGTGTTGGCTATCTCTCCAGAGAAAAGGCGGTGGAGTGGAATCTGGTAGGACCGGTGGCCAGAGCCCGCGGACTGGATATGGATGCGAGGAGAGACCACCGCTATGCTGCTTATGATGAGGTGAAGTTTGATGTTGTGGTGGCTGATTCCAGTGATGTCTGGGGAACACTGGTCGTCAGGATTAAAGAGATTTATGAGGCCATAAAGATTATCCATCAGTGCCTGGGGAAACTGGCTTCGGAGCTCCAGGGTTCTCCCCTTGCTATTGAGATAGAAGGATCGATTCCAGCTGGTCAACAGGGATTGTCGGTAGTGGAGGCGCCGCGGGGAGAAGCTGTCCACTACGTCCTTACCGGTGATGATAACCGTCCAGAACGCTGGCGGGTGCGAGCGCCAACTTATCCCAACCTCCAGGCCGTACCTGATATGTTGCTCAATAACAAGCTGGCTGATTTTCCCATTATAGTTGGCTCAATTGATCCCTGCATATCCTGCACTGACCGGGTAGCGGTTATAGATAGAAAAACAGCTGCTGACAGAATTTTAAGCCGACAGGAGCTGGAAAAACTGTCCAGAGAGGTGAGGTCTAAGACATGAAGGTGGTGGCTGTCTTCGTCAATTTAATCTATTTTCTCCTGCTGGCCCCTTTTCTGGAGGGGGTGATGAGAAAGCTAACGGCCTGGATTCAATCGAGGAAAGGCCCACCGCTCTATCAGCCTTATCTTGATCTTCTGAAACTTTTAGGCAAGGAAAATTTAAACTCAGGTGGGAACTGGGCTTTTCGACTGGCGCCTATTCTGTCTTTTAGCTCAATGCTGGCGGCTATCGCCCTTATCCCTCTGACCGGTCAGGCCAATATTTTAGCTCATTCATCAGACTTAATGACTCTGATTTATTTTTTGACCCTGAGCGGTTTTTGTCTGCTGGTCGGGGCTTTAGGCAGTGGGAATCCCTTTGCGGCGGTGGGGGCCAGCCGGGAAATGATGACAACGGTTATGCTCGAACCGGTTCTGGCTATGCTCTTGATTCTGGGTACAGTTAGAATCGGTAGCTTCTCTTTGAGTGCCGCCGTCTCGGGCGTGGCGGTCAGCAGAGGTGTTTCCTATTTTCTGATGCTGGTTGTTTATCTTCTGGCTCTTCAGGCTTTTGCCGCCAGACAGCCTTTTGATATCGCCGAAGCTGAGGTTGAAATTCTGGAAGGACCCTATATGGAATATAGCGGACCGAATTATGCTCTACTCCGTTATACTTTAAATCTTAAGAGAATGTTTTATGCCTGGCTTCTTGTCTCTTGCTTTTTAAGTTTTATTCTGCCAGCCAATTTTCTTTTTAGTCTGCTGTTGCAGACTGTGCTGATTATCGTGGTCTTTATTTTAATTTCGCTTATTGGAGCGACTCATCCACGTTTCCGAATAGACCAGGCCTTAAAATATTATGCATTGCTTTTAATTTTAGCCCTGATAGCAGTTGGTTTGGCGGTTAAGGGCTGGTGATGATGAAAGGCGGGGTTTAAGATGTGGCTCTGGAATAAAATCAAACAACTGGCCATTCCTTCCAGGACAGGCGTCGTTACTCTGCGTTATCCTTATAAGCCCAGGCCGGCTCCCGCCGGTTTCCGCGGCCAGCCTGTCTGGGATCATACCAAATGCATTGGTTGTGCCGGCTGCGCCAGCAACTGCCCGGCCAGAACCATTTTCCTCCGGGATATCTGTCAGGAAATAAGGATTCTCCTTTATGATTCGTCTCGCTGCACTTATTGCGGTAGATGTGCTGACCTCTGTCCGGAAAAAGCCATCACCATGAGCGAAAATTTTGAACTGGCTACCGATAATCGCCAGGATATAACTCAGACCATAGAGCTGTTTATGATGACCTGTCAACGCTGTGGCCGCTGCTACGACCTGGAAATAAAGAATGCCCTTGATAAGCTGCAAATGCTTGGCTACCGTTATGATAGCCTGGAGGTCAGAAAAGTCATAAGGCAGTCAACGCCTGAATTGGAACCCGAGCATTTAGAGAAAACAGCTACTTATCGCCGTCCCGAAAAACTGGAGAAGTCGTCATGTGGAAAAGACTAACAGAGAAGGCTTTTCGCCGCTCAGTCTGGGTTTATCATTGCAACAGCGGAGCCTGCAATGGTTGTGATATAGAAATCCTGAATGTTTTAACGCCTTATTATGATGTGGAGAGATTCGGCATCAGGTTAGTTGCCTCTCCCCGTCATGCCGATGCCATTCTTCTCTCAGGGGCAGTGACCAGACCAACGCTGCCTCTGGTTAAGAAAGCCTATCAGGCAGTGCCAGCCCCGAAGCTGGTCTTTGCCGTCGGGTCCTGTGCCATCGGGGGAGGATGCTGGTATGACACCTATAACGTGACTGGTGGTGGGGATAAAGCCATCCCGGTCAATTATTTTATTCCGGGCTGTCCGCCCCGGCCGGAAGCCATCATCTTCGGGGTAGCTCTGGCTCTGGGCCTGGTTGACAAGAAAGTGGCACCGGTTGAGCTCAAGCAGATGGAGTTCCCGGTTGATATGTACCGGCAAGCAAAAATTCTGGAAAGCAACCGCGTAATATATAAACTTCTGGGCGAAGAAGATGACCGCCTTCTATCCGGGAGGAAATGACGATGGCCAGAATTCTATTGGTTGATGACGACCGTGACCTGACCGACAGCTTAAGTCAGATCTTGCGTCTTAAAGGCTATGAGGTGGTTGTAGCTTATAACGGGGCAGAAGGATTAAAGAAACTACTGGAAACGAAACCGGATCTGGTCATTATGGATGTTATGATGGAAACAGACACGGCTGGCTTTGAAGCTATTTATAAAATCAGAAGTGAACGTCCTGATTCTAAATTCAGAGACTTTAAGGATATTCCCATTATTATCCTGACCGCTATTGACCAGGTGACCAACTCGAGATTTTCTCTTGATCAGGAAGAGAGCTTTTTACCGGGTCGCAATGAGTTTTTGAATAAACCGGTTGATCCTGATGAGCTATTGGAAAAAATAGAAAAAAACCTCAAAAAATAACCATGGATCTTAAGGAATTCCTTAATAAGACCTCTGCCTTGAGGTCCAGTTTGCGCTTCAAGCTGATTAGCGGTCTTCTGACCATTGTCTTCTTAATGGGCGCTCTATCTATTTATATTGGTATTAACTCAATTAACCGTAATGTTATCAGAGAGGCCTATGATAATCTGCGCAACAGCCTGAAGGCTATCAGTGATCTTTATCAGGAAGAAATCAACACCAGGGCGAAAATAGTGGAGTATCTGTCCAGAACTTCAGAAATAGTTAACGCCACAGCTGCCGGCAACAGAGAATATCTTTATGAGAAGCTTGTTCAGATCAAAGAAGAATTCGACTTCGATATAGTCAATGTGGTTAAGCCAGATGGTACTATTCTGGTTCGAGCTAACAACTTTGAAGCTTATGGGGACAGTGTTATTCATTATAAATTTATTCAATGGGTTCTAAAAAACAAAAAGCCTGCTGCCGGCACCGGCATTCTTGGTTATGAAAATATAAAAAATGAAGGGCCGGATCTGGCCGAGAGGACCCTGATCAATGTTATCCCGACCCCACGAGCCCGAACCATACGCCGGGAGGTAGAAGAAAGAGCCCTGGTCCTCAAAACAGTTGTGCCGATTTTTCAGAGAAATAGATTGGTCGGAGTTCTCTATGCAGCTGTTTTGCTTAACAATAACGAACGTTTTGTTGACCGTTTTAGAAGATTCATTTTTAAAGAAGAGAAAATAAAAGGCAAAGACGTCGGAACTACTACTATTTTTTTGGAGGATGTCAGGATAGCGACCAATGTCCTGGACAAAGATGGGAAAAGAGCGGTCGGGACAATTGTCTCGGAGGAAGTCTATCATCAGGTTTTTGAGCAGGGAAAAGACTGGCTTGGTCGGGCTTTTGTGGTCAATGATTATTATCTCTCCGGTTATACCCTGCTGCGCGATATTGAAGGGCAGCCAGTCGGCATGCTTTATGTTGGTATTCTCGAATCTAAATTTAATCAGATCCTGCGGCAGACCACAATATTGTATTTTGTCCTGATTTTCCTGATGACCGGGATCGCCATTTATATTTCCACCTATCTGGTCAACCTCTATACCAGACCTATAAATAAAATGATAAAATTGACAGCCGAAGTGGCCAGGGGGAACTATCACCTGATAGATATTTCGCCCAAAGAAAGCGAGGAGATAAGAGAAGTAGAAGAATCTTTTAATGCTATGGTTAAAGCTATAGAGGAAAGAGATAATCGTTTAAAAGAACTGGCCGAGAAAACAATTTTGCGGTCAGAAAAATTAGCCTCAATGGGACGGCTGGCGGCGGGTATTGCCCATGAAATCAACAATCCGCTGACTGGGATCCTGACCTATAGCAGTCTGCTGCTGGAGGAGCTAAAGGGTACTCCTTATGAAGAAGATTTAAAGGTCATCACCGAAGAGACTCTGCGCTGTCGTAAGATAGTCAGAGGACTGCTGGATTTTGCCCGCGACTACAAACCGGAAAAAGTCAGTGTTAATCTTAACACTCTCATTGAACAGACCCTGCAGATTTTAGAAAATCATGTCAGTTTCCAGAATATTAAGATTATCAGAAATCTTGATCAGAATTTGCCTGAGGTAAGAATTGATGCTGACGAATTCCGGTCAGTTATCAATAATCTAGCTGTTAATGCTGCTGATGCTATGCCCAATGGTGGACAGCTGACGATTTCAACCTCGTATGATCCCGAGGCCAGGCAGGTTATAATAAAGGTAGCTGATACAGGAGTGGGCATAAGCGAGGAAAATCTAGGACGAATTTTTGAACCATTTTTCACCACCAAGGAAAAAGGGAAAGGTACCGGCCTGGGCCTGGCTATGGCCTATGGAGCCATCAAGCGGCATAATGGTACGATTGATGTGAAGAGCAAAGTCGGTGAGGGAACAGAGTTCATTATAAGATTACCGGTAGATTAGAACCGGAAGGAGAAAAGATATGAGCAAGCCGAGAATTCTATTTATTGATGATGAGGAAATCGTCCTGCGTAGTTGCCGGCGGATTTTTGCCAATTCAGATTATGAGATAGATACCGCCCAATCTGGAGAAGAAGGCCTGAGCAAGGCTATCAATGGAGATTATGACATTGTAGTCACTGATTTAAAAATGCCTGGAATTGGCGGCATGGAGGTGCTTTCCAGGTTGAGAAAGGTCAGGCCTGATACTACTGTGATCATTTTCACCGGTTATGCCAGCGTTGATACTGCCCGTGAAGCCTTAAAAAATGGAGCCTTCGATTATATTCCAAAGCCTTTTACTCCGGAGGAAATGAGAGAGGTCATCAAGAACGCGCTCGAAGCGCGGGCTGGGAAAGAGCGCAATATGCTTGACCTGATGGCTATCGTCTCCCATGAATTGAAAAGTCCACTCTCTGCTCTTCATACCACCGCCTCCACTCTTTACAAAGGTTGTTTTGGTCAGCTGTCTCCAGAGCAGATGAAAATCTTGGAGACTATTATCCGTAATTGCGAATATCTGGAGGATATCATTCGCAGCTATCTAGACCTGTCGAAAATGGAACTGGAGCAGCTGGAAGCCTTCAAAGAAGAAATCTATTTTGTCAAAGATGTGGTTGAGGAGGTACTCAATCTACCTGAAATTGCTGACAACGGGAAAAAAATGAAGGTTACCAAAAATTTTCAGGAAGACATCAAGATCACCGGTGATCCACGGCTATTGAAGATTCTGGTCAGGAATCTGATCAACAATGCTATAAAGTATGGATATGAAGGTACAGAAGTGAAGCTTGGCCTGGAAAAAAAGGATAGTGAAATGATTTTTTCCGTCTATAACGAAGGAGTGGGCATAAGACCGGAGGATAGCCACCGCCTTTTCCGTAAATTTGAAAGGTTAAAACAGCCCGGGACAGAAGGAGTTAAAGGCTCAGGCCTTGGACTTTATATCTGCAAGAAAATAGTCGACAGCCACAAGGGACGGATCTGGTTTGAATCTGAACCGGGGAAATGGGTGACCTTCTATGTTGCCTTGCCCTTGGCCAGCTGAGCTATTAAGTTCTTAGGGCTGACCCGGTTAAACTGCCTGCTTTTAATTGACAATAGTGGAGGCTCTCTCCTATAATCTAAGTGTCGGGGGCGAAATGGACTCGACGGAGGTAGTGAAGCAGAAGCTGCAGGCCGAGGTCCCATCAACCTCGTTAAACAGGTGGGAAAAAATTAACTGCAGAACCTGTTGCAGTCGCTGCCTGATAGAAAGTGCAGCCGTCTCCGCCAGCTTTTCCTGCGGGCTGGTCGAGACGCCGTTGAGCAGGATAGTCTGGCGGGCGTGCTCAGGGCTCGCTGGATGAACTAGCTCTTGAGCTGGTTGAGTGATGCTCTTCCTCTTCGAGAATCGCTCAATGAGATGCAAAGAAGAGGATAAGCCTGTAGAGGCTAACTGTGGAATGCCTCCGGACGCGGGTTCGATTCCCGCCGCCTCCACCATTTTTTTATAAGGTTGAATTGATAGATAAAATAATGTCCAGATTCATAAAAATTTTGGCAGCCATCACCGTCAGTTTGATTTTGGTAAGCGCACAAGGCTCTCTGCTCAAAGGAGCTTCTGCTGGTGCTAAAGCGATTCCAGTGATCAAGGTGAAAGTTGAGGATTCCTCTCAGGCCAGCCTGGTCAGGATAAGCGGAAGTTCTAACCTTGCCTATAATCTGAAGAAGTCTTCGGACTCTTTAATTGTCGTTTTTAGAGCTCCTGGTGGTCTGAGGCTGGAGAAAACTGCCTTTACCAGTAAGGTAATTAAATCGATCGACCTGGCTAAATCGCCTGAGGCTTATTTACTGGTCATCAAGACTGGCTCGCCTGACTTTTCTTTTACCTCTTCTGCCCGAAAGGACCCTTTTGAGCTCACACTCAATGTGAAACTGAAGAACGAGGCGGTAGCTAAAGAAAGAAAGGAGTCCGAGACTGCGGCTAAAGCTCCTCTCTCCAGGAACAATGATAGCTCCCCCAGAGCTGTCAGTCCGCCGGCTGAACGAGCTGGCCAGGAAGTTATCTCCAGCCATTCGCACCAAAAAGATGTTATGACTATTGTGATAGATCCTGGCCATGGAGGGATCGAAATCGGGGCAAAAGGCAATTATGGAACCCTCGAAAAAGATGTCACCCTGGCAGTGGCTAGAAAGCTCAAACAGAGAATTGAAGGGGAGTTTAAATATCGGGTAGTCATGACCAGAGATTCGGATGTGGTGGTGGCCCTTGACCGCCGAGCAGCTGTGGCCAACAACAACAAGGCCGATGTTTTTATTAGTATTCATGCCAATGGATCAAGGCGGAATAATGCCCGTGGCTCAGAGACTTATTTTTTAAGTCTCAATGCTACTGATGAAGAAGCCCGCCGCCTGGCCTACTTTGAAAATAATTCAGGTGAGCTGGAAAATCGGCTGGGAGAACAGGATTTTGACGATCTCAAGCTTATCCTCTGGGATATGGCCCAATCAGCCTATATCAAGCAGAGCAGCCAGCTAGCCGAGTTTGTTCAGAACCAGCTCAATCAATTTTTGAACACCCAGAACCGAGGCATCAAGCAAGCTCCATTTAAGGTCCTGACGGGAGTAGCCTGCCCGGCTATTCTGGTGGAAGTTGCTTTTATAACCAATCCAGAAGAAGAGAAAAAACTGCAGTCAGAAGAGTTTCAAGCCCAGGTAGCAGAAGCTATTTATCGCGGTTTGAGTGCGTATTTTGATCTGTATGAAAAGCCATGAGAAATAATAAGCATAAAAAAAAGAAGCTCAGGATTCTGCTGATTTTGCTGGTCATTCTGATTGTTCTCATCCTGATATTTTTGTTTGGCAGTCGGAAAGAGAAGATAAAGCATGAAGTCGGACCAGCTGGAACTGAGCAGGTGGCCGGTAGAACCGCCGAAATAAAGATGAAGCAGGTCACGTTATTTTTCCTGTCTGAAAGTGACGGTCTGTTGCATGCTGAAGAGCGGCAAATAGTGGAATCAGATCTTAATGGTGAGGCCAGGGCGGTAGTGGAGGAATTAATCAAAGGTCCACAAACTGGACTGATGGCGGTCATCCCGGAGAACACCAGGTTGAGGCAATTATTTGTGACGTCTGATGGCCTGGCCTATGTCGATCTTTCCAGGCAGGTGGCTGAAGCTAACTTTTATGGGTCGTCGGGAGAAATGGCGGTTGTTTATTCGATTGTTGATTCGTTGACTTATAATTTTAAATCGATTAAGAAGGTCAGTCTGCTTATTGAGGGTAACGAACGGGAAACCCTGGGCGGACATGTTGACCTCTCCAATCCTTTTGTTCCGGATTATTCTTTAATTGCCCGTTAAGCCGGCCAGGCAAATCTATGAGCAGGATTAATAAATTACCACGGGTAGTTATTCTGGGCTATCCCAATGTGGGCAAGTCTACCCTTTTTAATCGGTTACTTGGCCAGCACAAAGCTCTGGTCCATTCTATGCCAGGTATGACCAGAGATCTGGTGACTGGAGTGGTCAAGCAAGCCGGCCGGGAATATCTTCTGGTTGATACGGGTGGCTTTGCTGGAGACGAAACAGATCCTATTTCGATCAGAGTTCGCGACAAAGCTCTGGAAGCGGCCAGCGCCGGGGATGTGTTAATTTTCCTGGCTGATGGCCAGCGTTCCCTGTCGAGAGGGGAAGAAGAATTGTTTCTTCAGCTTAAAAAGCTCAACCGGCCAGTTCTGGCTGTGGTCAATAAAATCGACAGCCTTCATCGCCAACCAGATCTGTCTGATTTTTATCGGCTGGGCCAGAGCGAGTTGCTGACGATATCAGCTGAACACAAGATTAATCTTGACCTGCTGCAAGAAAGGATCGTGGATCTTCTTCCAACTCGTCCTGAGATTAAAACAGACAAAAAAAGCGAAGAAAATATTTTAAGGATAGCCATTGTTGGCCGGATTAATGTCGGGAAGTCATCACTCATCAATCGCCTCTGCGGAGAGGAAAGACTTCTGGTCAGTGAAATACCTGGAACTACCAGGGACAGCATTGATACTCTGATCAGCAGAAACAAGAAGACCTATTGTCTGATCGATACGGCTGGCATCAGAAAATTCAGCGGGACGAAGGATTCAAGAGAAAAGGCGGGAATTATCAGGGCAGAAAAGAATATCAAAGAGGCCGATGTCATCTGCCTGGTGATGGATGTGCAGGAATTTCCCACCAGGCAGGATGCCAGAATCGCAAGTCTGGCCTTTGAGTCAGGTAAACCCCTAATTATAGCCTTGAATAAATGGGATCTGGTTGAAAAATCAAGAGTCAAGCCGGCCGAAATAAGAAAATATGTTTTTGAAAGATTACACTTTGTTGATTATGCACCGCTCATATTTGTTTCTGCCCTGACCGGACAGAGAGTTGTCAGGATACTGGATCTGGCTGAAGAGGTTTATCAGGCCGCTTCCAGGACAATTGAGACTCGCCTCCTCAACCAATTCTGGCAGAAATTTTCTAGCCAGTACCCACCCCGGGCTTTTAACGGGTCTCCGCTTAAGATTAAATATATGGTTCAAAAGGGAGTCAAACCGCCGGTGTTTATTCTGTTCGGCCATAGTCAAAGCCGGCTGAGCCCGGCCTATGAAAAATTCCTGGCTGATAGCTTCAGGAAAAACTTTAAGTTAAACGGTACACCCGTAGTTTTTAAGGTTCGCCGGGGATGACTTTTGCTGGCCAAACTTCATTTTTTCTTGACTTTAGGGCTATATTCTTATATAAATTTATTCTAAATTATTATTAGAAGCCAGATGTTTTAAGGAGGTCATGATGTCTCGTCAGAGGATAAACAGCTTGGCCGTTATCTTTTTAGCCTTAGCTGTTCTTGTGACCGCAACCAGTTGCGAGAAGCTTAAGGTCAATAATTTACAGGCTAATTATCATTTTAAGAAAGCTAATAACCTGTTCAGAGAGGGTAAATATCGTAATGCAGTCACTGAGTATGAGCTGGCTTTAAAGTACAAGCCGGATCTGGTGCAAGCCTATCGCTATATTGGTGAAAGTTATAAGCAGCTTTATAAACCCGGTGTCCAGACACCCCTGAACAAAGAATTCGAAACCAAAGCCCTGGAAGCCCTGACCAAGGCTCTGGAGATTGATCCCAATAACATTGAGATCATCTATTCACTGGGTGATATGTATGATAAACTCAGAAAATTTGAGGAGGCCGAAAAGCTCTATTTAAGGATTCTGGAGCTTGATCCTCAGAACATGGATAACTTCTATGTGGTGGCTGAGTTCTATAGCCGCTATGCTGGCGAGATCCCTGATGCTGCCAAGAAGGCGGAAACGATGTATCTTCGCCGGATAGAAGCTGATCCTGAGAATCCGATAGGCTATGCTTATGCAGCCAATTATTATGAGCATCTGCCAATTACAGAACAAAATATAGAGCAGGCTCTCGAAAATTATGATAAAGCCAATATGTTCTGGGAGAAAAGGATAGCTCTTACTCCGGATGATCCTCAGGCCTGGCTGGCCAAAGGGGTAAATCGCTGGGGGCGTGCTTACCGCTTCCAATCATTGCCGGCGGCCGAGAGATTGGCCATTGCCAGAGAAGCTCTTCAGGCCATCGAAAAAGCCAGAGATCTCGATCCGAATTATCCTGAGCCATATGCCTGGTTAAGTGTTCTGTATAGAAGCGTTTTGTCTGTTCTTGAACCGGATAAAGCTGCCCGCTATACGGCTGAGGCCGATAAAAATATTGAAAAATTTAATAGCCTGAGAACCAAGGCAGCTGAAAAGAAAAAGCTCGAAGAAGAGTTAAAGAAAGTAGATTAACCAACTGGAAAGTTGATTCAGGGGCAGGTTGAGATAAATCAACCTGCCCTTTTTTATTTATTTAGATGTTTATCCCATTAAAAGATGAAAATCCAACCGAAAAGTTCCCTGTTATCACGGTCTGTTTAATTGCCCTCAATTGTCTGATCTTTGCTTATCAAGTTTTGTCACCTCAGGGTCTCGAATATTATGTTCTTAAATTTGGTATTATTCCCTATGAAATAACACATTGGAACTTCCAGCCGGGTCTGCCCAGAGTGGCCTGGCCGCTGAGTTTATTAACGGGAATGTTTCTTCATGGCAGTCTCTGGCATCTTGGCGGTAATATGCTTTATCTCTGGATCTTCGGGAATAACGTGGAAGATGTTCTCGGTCATTTTCGTTACCTATCTTTATATCTGGTCTCCGGACTGTCTGCCTCCCTGGTCCAGACTATTTTTTCTCCTAATTCCAGGATGCCGATGATCGGAGCCAGTGGGGCCATTGCCGGTATGCTCGGAGCTTATCTTGTTTTGTTCCCCTCGGCCAGGATCAAAACGCTGCTTTTTCTTTTTATTTATGTAACTATAATTTATGTTCCTGCCTGGATCTTTCTCGGACTGTGGTTTGCTATGCAGGTAGCTAATGTTGGCCTGGGGGGCGGCGTGGCCTGGTTTGCTCATGTTGGCGGTTTTTTAACTGGCTCGGCCTGGGTATGGCAGAGATTGAGAAAAGGCCTTAATGTCCATAATTATTATTCCTGATCTTATCTTGAATTTAGAAGGAAGAAAGACTATAATCAATTTCTTTAAAAGCTCGGTCTTGTTGACAATTTAGTCATATTTTAGTATTTTTAGCAAGCATTATTGTTGTATTTTTTTAAAGACAGGTTGGAAAAATGAAGACTTATCATCCCAAAAAAGATGAAATTCAGCAGAAATGGTGGCTTATCAATGCTGACGGTCAGATTCTGGGCAGACTGGCCACGGCAGTGGCCGTTCTTCTCCGTGGCAAGAACAAACCACAGTTTGCTCCGAATGTGGATAGCGGAGATTTTGTGGTAGTCATTAATGCTGACAAGATAAAAGTCACGGGGAACAAACTGGAAGATAAGATTTATTATCATCACAGCCTTTATCCTGGCGGTTTGAAGGAGACCAGACTTAAAGAGATGCTGGATACCAAACCAGAGGAAGTCGTTCGGCAGGCGGTCCGGGGGATGATACCAAAAAACAAACTGGGCCGTTCGATTTTGAAAAAGCTTAAGGTTTATAGGGGAGCTGAACATCCGCACCAGGCACAGAACCCTGAAGAATACAGGATATAAGATTAAGGAGGAACCTTGAGTCTCATTCAATACTATGGAACTGGAAAACGAAAAAACGCTATCGCCAGGGTCTTTCTTCGCTCCGGCAAGGGAGATATTACCCTGGTGGTTAATAAGAAGATTCATCCTTATGAGGAATATTTTAAAGTAGAATCCTTGCGCATCCTTATTAATCAACCTTTAGTGCTGACCGAAACCGACAAGAAATTTGATATTTTTATGAGGATCGAAGGCGGGGGAATACACGGTCAGGCAGAAGCGGTTAGACTGGGTATAGCCCGAGCCCTGCTTGAATTCAATAGAGACCTTAAACCCATTCTGAGAAATGCTGGTTTGCTGACCAGAGACTCTAGAATTAAAGAGCGGAAGAAATATGGCTTGCTGGCGGCCAGAAAGGCACCACAGTATCATAAGAGATAAAGATTTAGCGGTGGAGGGATAGCTTTGGTTTCAGTTATGATGAAAGAATTGTTAGAAGCTGGCGTTCATTTCGGGCATCAGACCCGGCGCTGGAATCCTAAGATGAAAGAATACATCTTTGGACAGAGGAATGGAATCTATATAATCGATCTGCAGAAAACCATTAAGAACTTCAAAGAAGCACTGCAATTTATCAGGACGACGGCGGAAAACGGCCGGGAGATACTTTTTGTTGGTACCAAAAAGCAGGCTCAGGATATTATTAGAGATTATGCCACCAGATGTGAATCAAGCTATGTCAATCAGCGCTGGCTTGGCGGTTTGCTGACCAATTTCAAGACGATCAGGGCCAGCGTTGATAAATTGGTTGAAATGGAGGAGATGAGGGAAGATGGCCGCTGGGATCTTCTGCCCAAAAAAGAACAGTACCGGCAGGAAAAAATATATAGAAAGCTACAGAAAAATCTGGGTGGATTGAAACGGTTGACCGAGCTGCCCGGTGCGCTTTTTATAATTGACTCTTCTAAAGAGCAAATTGCCATTGCTGAAGCCAAAAAGGTTGGGATTCCAATTGTGGCCGTGGTTGATACCAATGGTGATCCGGAAGGAATAGATTATCCTATCCCCGGTAATGACGATGCAGTCAGAGCCATAGAACTTTTTGCCTCCAAAGTGGCCGAGGCCATAATTGAAGGTAAAAAGGCCAGACTGGCTCAGGGTATGATGGAAGAAAAAAAGGAAGAAGTAACAGCAGAAGTTCCAGTGTCACCAGAAGAAAATGAAGCTGAGCCTGTCATCAAAACAGAAAAAACCGAGTAACTTTCTTAAAGGAGAAGACCATGGAGATAACCGCTCAACAGGTTAAAGAATTAAGAGATAGAACAGGAATCGGGATGATGGAATGTAAGGAGGCTCTGCAGGAAAGCGGCGGAGATATCGAAAAAGCTATCGAAATTTTGCGAAAGAAAGGCCATGCTCGGGCCCAGGAAAAAGCTGAGCGCCAGGCTGCCGATGGGGTCATCGGAGCCTATATTCATGCCAACAACAGACTTGGTGTTCTGATTGAGGTCAACTGCGAAACGGATTTTGTGGCCCGCAATGACGAATTTAAAGAATTGGTTAAGAATCTGGCCATGCAGGTAGCTGCTTCTAATCCGACTTATATCTCGAGTGAAGATGTTCCAGCTGAAGTGATTGAGAGAGAAAAAGAAATTATCAGAGCTCAAATACAGGAGGCTAAAAAGCCGCCTCAAATTATTGAGCAGATTGTCGAAGGTAAACTGAAGAAGTTTTTTGAAGAAGTTTGCCTGCTCGATCAACCCTACATCAGAGAGGATAAGATCAAAGTCCGGGATCTGGTCAATACCCATATTGCCAAATTTGGTGAGAATATCAAAATCAGGCGATTTGTTCGCTATGAAATTGGTAAATACTAGATTGGTCTATAGACAATGAGCGAGGGGCAGCCGGCTTATAGGCGGGTTCTCCTGAAGCTGTCAGGAGAAGCTATGCGGGGGGAGCTGCCTTATGGAATTGATTTTAAGCGGGCGCGGTCCATTGCCCATGAACTGAATGAAATTCATAACCTGGGCGTGGATATTGCTATCATGATTGGCGGCGGCAATATCTTTCGTGGTTCTCAGGGTGTGGCCGAAGGAATGGACCGGGTAACAGCCGACCACATAGGCCTGCTGGCCACAGTCATTAACGGGCTGGCATTGCAGGATGCCCTGGAAAAGGAAGGTTTGGTCACCAGACTTATTTCGGCCATAGAAATCAAAGCTGTGGCCGAGCCTTTTATTAGAAGGCGTGCCCTGCGTCATCTGGAAAAGGGGCGAGTGGTTATTTTTACGGCCGGTCTGGGCAGTCCTTATTTTACGACAGATACGGCAGCTGTTCTTCGAGCTCTGGAAATTAAAGCTGAAGTCATTCTGAAGGCGACTAAGGTGGATGGCGTTTATACAGCCGATCCGATGATCGATGCCGGCGCAACCAGATTTGAATCCATCAAATTTCTGGAAGTGATGCAGCAGGAACTCAAGGTCATGGACAGCACGGCTATCAGTCTTTGCAAGGATAATAATCTTCCCATCATTATTTTTAATCTAAATCAGCCGGGCAATATTATGAAAGCCGTTCTAGGCGAGAGAGTTGGTACCAAAATTTCATAATTCTGGCTGAGATCAATTAGAGGAGGGCAACCATGGTCAGAGAGGTTTTGAGAGATACTGAAAAAAAGATGAAGGCTTCAATCGATTATTTTCGCAAGGAAATAAGCAAATTGCGTACCGGCCGGGCTAATATCAGTATTTTTGAGGATATAAAAGTTATATATTATGGAACGCCAACGCCAATTAATCAGGTGGCAACGATTGGCGTCCCTGACCCAACCTTAATTACCGTTCAACCCTGGGATCCGAGTTTGATGGAAGCAGTGGAAAAAGCTATCCGGGCTTCTGATTTCGGTTTTAATCCAATCAATGACGGCCGGGTGATTAAAGTGCCGGTACCGCCGCTAGATGAGGAAAGACGGCAGGAATTGGCTAAAAAAGCCAATAAAATGCTGGAAGAGGAAAAAACCGCTCTTCGCAATATGAGAAGAGAAAGCAAAGAGTATATCGAAAAGTTGGAGAAGGATAAGAAAATTACCGAAGACGATAAATTCCAGGCGCTGGAAAAACTACAGGAACTGCTGGATGAATATATCAGGCAGGCGGAAGAAATAACTGCGGCTAAAGAAAAAGAAATTATGGAAGGCTAATCGCCTTCAATTATTTCACAATCAGCTGGAATCTTAACTTCAAAAAGCTCATCACTCAGTTTCTGGTTAAGCTTGAACTGGCTGAAATGATATTCAAGCTTGCTACCTGTCGCTTCAAACAGAATAGCTTTGGAGAGAAGGTAGGATTTTTGGTCGATTTCAAGTAAAAGATAAGAGTATTGACCTGGCTCTTTAGGAGTCAGTCTGATTTGATAGACATTTTTTTGATTGGTAGGAAAAGAGCTGGCACTGACCTCATACCTGTCCAGCAGATTAACATTACCGGCCAGCAGGCCAAGAATTTCTCCTGCTTGAAGTTCATAATCGGCCTCTTTTTTAATAAGCTGCTTTTCATCGGGGAAATACAGCCAGAGCAGTTCGCCCTTAATTAAAAAAATTTGTTTCTCGGGTGAACTGTATTCCCAGCGCATGCGGTCTGGGCGGCGAATAAAAACCTTCCCTCGGCCCGAAATCGGTTCCTCCACCTGGTTAGAATAATAATATTGAACAAAATTAGCCTGGAGGCTGGTTACAGAACTAAGTTTTTCCCAGAGTTTTAAGGCTACTTCCTTTGGATTAAAGTCTTGAGCCAGAGCTGGTGATTGTCTTAAAAGTGGGCTGAAAAGAAATAAGAAAATCAGCCAGCCTGCCTTCCAACCAGGTTTTAAAAAGCCGGGAAAGCTCAGCCCGTGGCTGGCGGCCTTGGATTTGGCTGCCATTTATTAATTCCTTTTATGTATGATATCTAAATATGAGTATATTTTTGCCGAGTCTGCCCTTTATGTCAATCAGCATGGTAAAAGCCGTGCCCAGCCGCCTGCCTGCGCTAGCCAGGCTGCTTTAAAGGCAAAAAGGATATTGGGCAAAACCGGTTTATGACTTAACAATCAAGCCTTAAAGCCGGGCTTTAAGCCTGGGCTGTTCTCAGATTATAATCGTCTTCAGAAAAGACCTGAGCTTCAAAGACTTCGATGTTGACACCGCGTCTCCACTCATCAGGGGGAAGGCCGGCCTTCAGGCAGCCGTGGCTGAGGTAAGTTTCCAGGTCCCAACCATATTCAACCGGAACCTGGGGCAGCAATAAACCCTGATTATAGCCCTTGCTGATGATAATCCCATGACGGCCAACTACTACTTCCTCCGGCCGATTGACCTTTTTGGGCCTGGTTAGAACCGAAATTTCGATTGACAGCTGGTCAAGTTCTTCAGGTGATAAAGGAGGGAAACGATAATCTTCAGTCGCTGCTGCTACAGCCATCTCCATGACGGCTTGGTAGAGAGGCTTAACAGGCAGTGGGTAGCCAATGCAGCCCCGCAGCTCGCCGTTAACTTTCAAGGTGACAAAAACTCCCTGTTTTCTGGTCAGTTTTGGATTGTCTGGACTGACCTCTGGCCATCTGCCCTTTTCTAAATAAAGATTCAGTGTTTCCCTGGCCAATTTTAAGAGGAAAATTTTTTCCTGATCATTGAGAAATTCTGAATTGTTTTCAGGCATTTCCTCCCTCCACTTCCAGTAGCAGCCGGTCTGGCCTGGTAAAATAAAAACGATGGTCAAACTTCAACAGACTGCTGCTTATTTTTAAACCTGACTTTGTTCCCTCGCTTATAATAAGAGCAATTTTTTCGCAGAATAAAGGCTGCTTCATCTTCTTTTTGATCTCAGTTTCCTGACCGAAGCTGAAAATACCGAGAATTTCCAACTTTCCCTGCGACTCAGTCAAAATGAATCTTTCTGGCGAAAAAAGCTGCTCCTCGGGAACAATCATAATTTTTTGAACCAGATAAGTCTCGACCAGTTTCTGACCGAGAAGATATCCTTTCACCTGTTTCCCTTTTCCCTGAATAGAATTGGCCAGAAGTTGTAAATCTGTCCACGGTTCATAGAGGATGATCAATTCCATTTCGTTTAATTATAACACAGTCAAAACTCACCAGACAAAATCAACTTGACGGGGCAGGCAGTTTGACATAATATCAAAACAATAAAGAGATATGAGTTATCAACTGGTAATTGTTGGTCCGCTGGAGACCAATTGCTATCTCTTTTTCTGCCCCCAAACCAGAGAGTGTGCTGTCATTGATCCGGGAGCAGAGGCGGAAAAAATTTTCGAGGCTATTGCCTCTTTAGATTTAAAGCCGATCATTATCCTGAATACTCACGGCCATGTTGACCATACTGGGGCTAACCTTGATTTAAAAGAAAGGTACCAGATACCGATTGCTCTTCACCCTGGCGATTTGCCCTTGCTTGAAGAATATCTTCAGCTGGAACTTGGGCTGATGCTGGGGGCCAGGCCAGCTCCAGCTCCCGACCATCTTCTGGCCGATGGAGAAAAAATTGCGGTGGGAGAGAGTTTTCTTCAAGTTATCCATTCTCCAGGTCACAGCCCCGGGAGCGTTTGCTTTTACACCGATCACCTGCTTTTCGCCGGTGACACGCTTTTTTCGGGCGGCGTAGGCCGGACTGATTTGCCGGGAGGTTCGTGGAAAGATTTAGCTCATTCCCTAAAGGCCAGAGTTATGACCCTGCCGGATGAAACTGTAGTTTTACCCGGTCACGGTCCCAAAACGACCATCGGTGAAGAGAGGGAATCAAATCCCTACCTGGAATGACAACCAGAAGCGAAAAAGCTGAAAACCTGCTCAAGATTTATGCCGATTATCTAACCGTGGAAAGGGGATTGTCTCCGAATACTGTTGGTTCTTATACTCTTGATCTTGAAAAACTGCTTGGTTATTGTTCCGTCCAGAAAAAGAATTTGACCAGACTAAAAGAGGCTGATCTCGTTAATTTTCTTCATCTCGAGGCTCAGACTGGCCTGTCGGCTCGATCTCTGGCTCGCCTGGTTTCTTCTCTTAAATCTTTTTTTCGTTTTTTACAACTGGAGAATTATATCGAGACCAATCCAGCCAGCCGCTTGAATTCGCCCACTCTGTGGTTTACTCTCCCCCAGGTACTGACCGAGGAAGAGGTTAACAGACTCCTGGAACAGCCTGACGTCAGTCGGCCCCAGGGCCTTCGAGACCGGGCCATGCTGGAAATTCTCTACGGTGGCGGGCTGCGAGTGTCGGAGCTTATCCGGCTCGAACTCAAGGATATCAGGCTGAAAGAGGGCTTTCTGGTTTGCAAGGGTAAGGGAAATAAGGAGAGAATAGTGCCAATTGGGCGTCAGGCAGGTTACTGGCTCAGTACCTATCTTCGGGATATAAGACCTGGTTGGGATACGAAAGGCTCGCCAGTAGTTTTCCTCACCCGGCGAGGTTCGGGCTTTACCCGCCAGGGAGTCTGGAAATTACTCAAGGCCTATGGCCAGAAGGCTGGATTGTCCGAGAAAATTCATCCCCATATTCTCCGGCACTCTTTTGCCACTCATCTTCTGGAGCACGGGGCTGACCTGCGTTCGGTTCAGATGTTGCTCGGTCACAGCCAGATTACCACTACTCAGATTTATACCCACGTCAGCCGGGAAAGGCTCCGTCAGATTTATGACCGCTATCATCCCCGGGCCTGAAGGCCGTCAGGAGCTAAACTCAGAGCCTCTTACTGTCTCGGTTAGCTTTTTCACTCAGGACCAATCATTTCTGACCGTAAGTTTTTTAACCAACCAGTTGACAACCAGTCCTGGCGATGGTAAATTATTAGACTTGACAGATTAACATCTATACTATATAGTTTACTAAGTATACTTTAGAGTTTAAAAAACCAAAAGGATTAAAATTGAAATTAGCTGCTCAGGAAAGAAAAGAGAGAATTCAGGCTGAATATAAAAAACTGATGCTGGCCGCAGCCGAAAGAGTCATCTGCCGCCATGGTTATCAGTCAGCTACGATGGATGAAATCGCCCGTGAAGCCGAGTTTTCGAAAGCCACCCTTTATAAATATTTTAAGAACAAGGGTGAGATTTTTCTCGAAATTATTTTCCAGTATGTGGAAGAAATCAGAACTGAACTGATGGCTATCAGCCAATCCAAGCTCCAGCCAGAAGACAAATTAAAAAAGATTATTTTTACGGTGATTAACATCCAAAGCCGGAAGGAAAATATTGCCAGACTTATTCTCCAGGATAAAAGCCTGCACGATTTTCTCCGCCGGATTTTTATCTCAATTAAAGAAGACAAACAAGAATATTTACAGGCCCAGAAATATTTTAAAGCCAAAAGAGAAGATGTCTTTGAGTCGGCCTGTAAAATTATCGTTGAGGGCATCGACAAAGGCCGGTTTATCCAGACCTCGCCAGCTCTCATTGTCAAATATGTCAGAGCGATGATTGAGGGCCTGATTTATAGCCGTTTCTGGCAAGAAAAAAGGCTATCAGCCCAGGAGGAGACAGACCAGATGTTCAGACTTTTGATGGAGGGAATTGCCACCAAACCCGTCCAGAAGGGAGAAGCCAAATGAGGGATAAGAAATTTTGGTTAGCGGTCTTGATCTTACTCGGTTGCGGCTGGCTATCTTTATCAGCTCAGCCGGTCGAACCGAAGAAAATGGAGTTGACCTTAAATGATTGCTTGAGACTGGCTCTGGAACAAAATCCTTTTTATCTTTCCACTCAGGAAAAGGAAAGTCAGGCTAAGGCTCAGGTTCGCCAGGCTGTTTCCAACTTTTTCCCCAATGTCAGTGCTCAGGGGACTGATATTCTGGATAAAAAAGTCTTTACGGTCGAAATTCCTCCCATGATGCCCGGACAGTCGCCGCAGAGAGTAAAATTTGATTTTACCCGAACCTATCAAATGACTCTGAATTTTTCCTTCCCACTTTTTACCAGTGGTCGGCTGGTCTCGGGGTATAAGCAAGCTGATTATAATTATCAAGCAACTAAAGCCTCTATCCGGCAGGCCAGACAGGAAACTGTCTACAACGTCAAAAGCGCCTTTTATAGTTATCTGCTGGCCCGGGATTTTCAGATAGTTGCCCAGGAATCGGTTGACCTGGCTGAAAAGCACCTGGCCAACGCCAGAAATCTGTATGAGGTTGGAATGGCCACTAAATTTGATCTGCTCCGAGCTGAAGTGCAGTTGGCCAATTTACAGCCACAGCTGATCAAAGCGAAAAATGCTCTGAATCTGGCTGAACTGGCCCTGAAGAATCTTATAGGTATTGAGCTTAACCAGCCAATTGAAGTCAAGGGGCAGTTATCCTTTGAAGAAGTTCAGATTAATTCGGAAGAAGCTGTTCAAAAAGCACTGCTTAATCGGCCAGAAGTCCATCAGCTGAGCTATCAACGGATGATGAGTGAGCAGATGTTTAAACTGGCCAGAGCCAATGAACTGCCTTCCCTGGCTATAGGCGGAAGTCTTAATTACTGGTCGAATTCTTTGGCCTTAAAAAAGAACAACTGGGAGAATTATTACACTATTAGCCTGGTTCTGAATATTCCGATCTTTAAGGGCTTTGCCAATGAAGCTCAGGCGGCCCAGGCCAAGGCCCTGACCAGACAGCTGGATTATTCAATGAAAGGTCTGGTCGAGGCAGTCAAGTTAGAAGTTCAGCAGGCGGTGCTCAATTATCAACAGGCTAAAGAAGCAGTTGCTTCGCAGGAAAAAAATATAGAACAGGCGCAGGAAGCGGTCAGGTTGGCGGAGCTGAATTTCTCAGAAGGATTAGCTACCACCCTGGATGTCACCACCGCTCAAGTGGCCTTAAGTCAGGCCAGAACCAATTATGCTCAAGCTTTGTATGATTGCCTGATGGCCCTGGCTGAACTGGAAAGAGCTGTCGGCGAAACCAGTTTTGAAAAAGAAAAAAATTAATCATCAGGTTTTTTATGTATAAAAAGAAACTCGATTGTTTTTGAGGAGGATAGAATGTTAAAGAAGGTTGAAGGTATTCCCGTTATACTGATTCTGAGTGGTTTGCTTCTTTTGACTTTTTCAGCCTGTCAGACGGGTTCTGAGGATAGAAATGCCCTTAACAATCAGACCCAGATCGAATTGAGGCCTGTTCAGGTCAAAGTTTATAAAGTTACCGGGCAAAGAATCGCCGAAAAATTAACTTATACAGCAGTTCTCGAGGCCTGGAAAAAACAGGTTATAACTCCTGATATTTCTGGTAAGATAGCCAGAATTTATGTCAATGAAGGTGATCGAGTCAGAGCCGGACAGCTACTGGCCGAGCTTGATACCAGAGCTATCAGGCTTCAATTAGAACAAGCAGAAGCAGCTCTGGCTGCGGCTAAAGCCAACCTGGAGGATGCCAGGAAAAATATGGAAAGGATGGAAAGGCTTTTTCAGGAAAAGGCCGTTTCAGAGCAACAATATGAAAAGGCCAGACTGGGGCTGGAAGCAGCTCAGGCTCAGAAAGATCAGGCCGAAGCTGCCGTTAATCTGGCCAAGCATAACCTTGATGTTTCCCTGATGAAAGCTCCTTTTGACGGGGTGATTGCTTCTAAAAATGCTGAGGAGGGTGATGTTATTAATCCCATGATGGCAGGCATGTCTGCCAGTTCAGGTGTTCTGAGTCTGGCCAATTATTCACGGATCAAGGTTAAATTTGATGTAGCCCCTGAAGACATTCAGAAGATTTCCCGCGGTCAAAAAGTTTATCTGGAAGGGTATGATCTTCCAGGGCAAAGATTTGAAGGGCAGATTTCGGTAGTTAACTCTGCTGCTGATCTCCAGACAAAAAAGTTCAGAGTTGAAGCTCTGATTAATAATCCCGACCTTCAACTCAAACCAGGTATGTTCGGTCAGGTGATCATCGAAGTTAAATCAAAAGAAAATGTTCTGGTCGTGCCTTTGAAAGCTTTGCTGGAAAATTCTTATGTGATGGTCGTAGAAGGTGACAAAGCGGTAAGAAAGAATGTCACCACTGGTTTGAAAAATAAGGACTTGATCGAGATAATATCAGGCTTAAATGAGAATGATCTGGTCATTGTGGAAGGAAATTTTGGCTTACCAGACGGCAACCCGGTGGAGATCCAGAATGAGGTGGCAAAATGAACATTTCTGAATTCTCGGTCAAGCGCAAAGTCACGGCCTCGATGATCGTTTTGATCATCGTGGTCTTTGGCCTCATTTCGGTGACCAGACTCGGTCTGGATTTGATGCCAGACCTCGAATTTCCAACTGTATCAATTATTACCACTTATCGCGGAGCTTCTTCTGAAGATATTGAAGCAACCATAACGGAAAATATCGAGCAATGGATAAGTTCAGTTAAGGATGTCAAAAAGATAACTTCCACCAGCTCAGAAGGTGTCTCGGCGATCAGGGTCGAATTTGAGTGGGGAACCAATGTTGATTTTGCTGCCCAGGACGTTCGGGATCAGTTAGGACTATACAGTCAATTTCTTCCGGAAAATGCTGATAGCCCGGTGGTGGTTAAATTTGATGTGTCCCAGTTGCCGATCATATTTTATGGAATAACAGCCAACGGCACCATGTCCACCTATCGTCTGAAGAAGCTGATCGAAGATGAAATCAAACCACGGCTGGAAAGGATCGATGGTGTTGCTTCGGCTCTGGTCTACTCAAGTGATGACCGGGAAATCAGGGTAGAAGTTAATAAAAATGCTATGGTTGCTCGCAACCTGTCTTTAAATCAGGTGATGATGGCTCTGGCTGCCGAGAACCTCAACACACCTGCTGGCGACTTAACTGAAGGACATGAATCCCTTATTGTCAGAGCAGTCGGTGAGTTCAAAAGCCTTGAGGATATTGAGAATGTGGTTGTCGGTTTGTCTCAGCGAGGTGAACCAATTTATATAAAAGATATTGCTCAGGTCAAAGATACTTTTAAAGAAACCCATACGGTAGGCCGTATCCAAGGAGAAAGAGGAGTCTTCCTGATTGTTAATAAAAGATCAGGAGCTAACGTGGCCGCAGTGGGCAAAAAGGTCAAGGAAGAAGTGGCCAGGTTAGCTGGAAATTTACCTCAAGGAATCAGATTTACCTCAGTTATGGATCAGGATGATATGGTCAGACGGGTGACCAGCAATACAGGCAATACTGCCTGGCAGGGAGGACTGCTGGCTGCTCTCTTAATCTTTTTATTTCTGCGCAACTGGCGACCGACTCTTATTATCTCTTTGTCCATACCTCTTTCTGTCATTACGACTTTTATTGGCCTGTACTTTGCCGGTTATACTTTTAATATCATGACCCTGGCCGGGCTGGCTTTAGGTGTTGGTATGCTGGTGGATAATTCAATTGTGGTCATAGAGAATACCTTCAGGCATCTGGAACAGGGAGAACCAGTCGAACAGGCTTCAGTGGTTGGCGCGTCAGAAGTAGGTATGGCTATAACCGCTTCTACTTTGACTACCGTCATTGTCTTTTTGCCCATTGTCTTCGCCACTGGTATTGTGGCCAAACTGACCACCACCATGGCGGTTACGGTGACTATCGCTCTGCTTTCTTCTCTTTTTGTAGCCCTCACCATCGTTCCTCTTTTTTCCTCTATCTTTTACCGTGGTAGGGGCAGCGAGATGGTCAATAGAAATGCCATGAGAGAGGCCAGATTCGAAGGAGGGCGTCGTATATATCGGAAGTTGCTGACCGATGTTCTGAAAAAAAGAAAATATGTTCTGGGTGGGGTCATAGCGCTTTTTGTTATTTCTGTGGCGATTATTCCTTTTATGAAGACTGAATTTCTGCCTGAATCGGACCAGCAATCAATTTTGCTCAAGGTGACGCTGCCAGTGGGCACAGCTATCGAGGAAACCGATCGGGTCATCAGCCAGGCCGAAAAGCTGTTCCTGCAGCAACCTGAAGTGCTGGTAGTCTCGGTTCAGGCCGGTTCTTCAGCCGAGCAAAATCGGATGGGAGCTGGCGGCAGGATGAGTTTAAGCGGCCAACATGAAGGTTTGATAATTGTCAGACTTGTTCCCAAAGAAGAACGAAAATTTTCTGATAAAGAGATACTGGAAAGAGTCAGAAAGTCACTACCTTCTCTGACCAATGTCAAGTTTGAACAGATCAATATGGCTTCCAGTGCCATTACCGGAGCAGCTGCTCCAGTTGAGATCAAGATTTTTGGCCAGGACTTCAACCTTCTAAAACAGCTGGCTGACAGTATCGTGTATAAAATAAGAGACGTAGAAGGGCTGCGTGATGTAACTCACGTTCTAACTGAAGGTAATCCCGAGCATCAATTCATTCTTGACCGGGAAAGGGCGTCAAGATTGGGCCTGTCCATAGGCCAGATCTCAGATCTTGTTCTGACCGGTACTCAGGGAAAAGTTGTCAATAGATACCGCGATGGGAAAGACGAGATTGATATAAGGTTGATTTTAGCTGAAGAGTATCGTGAGTCTCTGGATGAAATTAAGACCTTGCCTTTATCATCAGCCACCGGCAAAACCATTTATCTCAGCCAGGTATCAGACTGGGAGCGCGGTATCGGTCCCCTGAAGATTACGAGAGAAAACCAGCTGCGCGAGGTTTCGGTAACTGCCAATATTATTGGTCGGGACCTGGGAAGCGTTATGAAAGATATCAAGGAGAGATTAGCTGGTTTTGAGCAACAACTGCCAGAAGGCTACTTTATTGAGTACGGTGGAGACTATGAAGAAATGGTTGACACCTTTAAAATTCTGCTGGCTGCTTTAGCTGTAGCTGTTCTTTTAATTTATATGGTCATGGCTGCCCAGTTCGAACATTTCCTTCACCCGTTTATTGTCATGTTTACCTTACCTTTAGCCCTGATCGGTGTAGTCCTCAGCCTGCTTATTGCCGGTCAGTCTATCAGCCTGGTCTCTCTGGTCGGAGTGATAATCCTGGCCGGGGTGGCGGTTAACAACGGAATCGTTATGATTGACTATATAAATCAACTAATCAGAAGGGGTGTTGAAAAGAGGAGAGCAGTTATTGAAGGAGCAGTTGCCAGGTTGCGGCCGGTTTTACTGACGGCTTTGACCACTATTCTCGGCGTTATCCCTATGGCTGTATCGAGATCCTCTGGCTCAGAAATCAGATCGCCTATGGGCGTGGTTATGCTGGGGGGCTTGACCGTTTGTACATTTCTGACTCTGTTTATTATCCCGATTTTGTACAGCCTGTTTAATAAAATTTCCTTTAAGGATTATGTTCCAAAAGATGAAGACCGCTTAGTATAAGTTAAATTCCAGATGATACTCAGGGGACAGCCGGGCGGCTGTCCCCTCTTTTTTTGATTTACCTCCTAGATCCTGGCCAATCGGTTTGATTTTTTCTTACACACTCTTTCATTTTTCCGATTCCCTTTCCGATCCCATTTTAACTCCTGGTAAAATACCTGCTAATCTGGAGGAACGGAATTAAAAGTTTGCTTGAAAGCCAAAAATTTATTATGCTTATTCTGACCTGACTCAGAGGAGGACGGGGTGAGAAGAGAAGATGCTTTAAAAAAGTTTTTAAGCTTTTCAATTCTGCTAATTGTTTTGCTTGGTAGCTCCAGTGTCCCGGGGCTGGCTGCTCCCAAAAAAATTATCTATCTGGATGCCTCTATTTTACCTGAGGGTTCATTAAAAAGATGGCATAATCTGGGCACAATTGGCGGCGATTTTATACCTGTCTTTCGAAGTTTGCCCTCAGTACAGCAGGTAAGTGGCCAGAAGGCGGTTAATCTAACCGGTCGGGATGTTTTACTCCGGTCAACTTTTGTTCCACCCTCGCACCTTAATGATCAGAAACCATTTACCATTTTGGCGAAGATTTATTTTAATGAATTAGGTCAGCGCCAGATAATACTTAACTGGTCACAAGAGCCTGAGAATTCAGCTATATTTGGGCTGGGCAAAGGGCTGGATGCCGCTTTCTATAATTCAGTTAAGAACAGACTGGGATATAAGGGAGGCTTTCCTCTACAAAAAACCTGGCATCTACTGGCCCTGGTTTACGATGGGCAAAAAATAAGCATCTATGTTGATGGCTGGCTTAACAGCCAGGTTGATGGACCACTGAACATCAAACCCGGCAAATTCATTTATCTGGGCGGACAGGTCGTCACTGGCTTTCCTCTGCCTTTTGATCCATTCAATGGTTGGCTGGCCTCTCTGGAAGTTCTGGATGAGGCTCTAAGTCCGGTGACCATCTGGAATCTAGCCGGCCACAATCAGGCCATCCCATTGTATCCGGCGGAGGGAGAGGTTCTTGCCTCGACGTCAGTTAATCTCAGGTGGGAAAAAGGTGATGAGCGGGCGGCCAGTTTTTCAGTTTTCTTTTCTTCTTCCAGGTCAGAGGTGGAAAGTGGCGAGAGAAAGGCAGCCAAAGGAAATGTCTCTGGAGAAATAAAAAGTTATGAACTCAGCGGACTTCAAATTGGCCAGGTTTATTTCTGGCGAGTCGATCAGCTGGATGCCAGAGGAAATTTACTGCAGGCTGGACTGACCAGGAGCTTTTCGATTGACAGTGGCTCAGCCAGGAATCCATCTCCCCATAATCTGCACGGCAGCACTCCTTCCGACTTAAAGAGGCTGCAGTGGGAGGCCGGCCCGTGGGCAACCTCCCAGGATATTTATTTCAGTTCAGATCTTAAAAAATTAGAAAAGAGCAAACCGGCAGCAAAAGGAATTAAGCCGGGTTCTGACTTTTTTTATCTGCCGGAAAAAGAACTTGATTATGGCCACAGCTATTACTGGAAAGTGACGACCAAAAATGACCGTCTGCCCGAATCTTCAGGTCAGGTTTGGTCTTTTCGGGTACGGGATCAACCCACTGACAAAGACCTGACTTTTTTTGTCGCCTCTGACCTCCATTATGGCGGAACGGTTAATTATCGGAAATTGAACAGGGTGATGGTAGAGGCTATGAACTCTGTTCCCGGCCAGCTTTATCCTGAAGGTCAGGGGGTGAAAGGCAAAGTTCACACTCCCCGCGGAGTAGTTATTACCGGAGATATAGTTGATGATGGCTCTGCCCTTGATATAGAAAAGATCTGGCAGGAATACAGCGAGGACTATGGTCTAAATGGTGAAAAACTTCTGGCTTTCCCTATCTACGAAGGTTTTGGCGAGAGCGATGGTCCTTCTTCTGCACTGGTCAGAACCAACCTGAAAAGACGTAACCGCTTGCGGCCAGATCTCAGAAGTATTTCGGCTGATGGCCTCCATTATTCCTGGGACTGGGGTCAGGTCCACTTTGTTCAGCTGAACCTTTATCCAGGCAGTGTGGGCGAAGAATATCTGAATATCTGGAGAAGAAGGGTCAGTGGCGATGCCCGCTATCCGAAGCACAGTCTGGAATTTTTAATTGACGATCTGAGGCGAAATGTCGGCAACAGCGGACGACCGGTAATTCTGTTTCAACATTATGGCTTCGATTCCTGGAGTGAAGCTTTCTGGACAGAGAGGGAAAGGAATGCTTTCCTTCAGGCTATTCAACCCTATAATATAATTGCGATTTTCTGGGGGCATTCAGAAGTTCCTCAGGGTTTTAGCTGGAATGGCATCAAGACCTGGTGTGCCGGAACGACCAATCATGATCCTGATCCTGGAGAATTTCTGGTAGTGAAGATTACTACCGGCCGAAAAAGTGGCCAGCTAGTGGTGGCTACCAGGAAAGTAGACGGCTGGGGTTCGGTGGATAAGATAACTTTTCCCCTTAAAAAAACCGCCCAAAAAAGATAGATTTTTAAACTTTCTAAATTTTCTGGCTAACTGGTTATCTTGTATTTTAAAAAGGCGCCTATATTCCCATAGCGTTTCAATCTGGTTGGAGGAGTGGTATGGTAGACAGGCATGCCTCTGGTAAAGGCGACTTCGACCGCTTCATCAACAATATCAGCCACTGGCTCAGTTTTAGCCTGGCAGAGGAGACAGATTTCTTCATTAAGATACACACTATGGCACTTAGGACAAACCCTGCCTGGATGAGAAAAATTATGGGTGATGAGCAATGCTTGGGCTTCAAATGAATTTATTTTACGCAGCGTGTCAGCCAGCCCGGCTATGGCCAGTCCACCTCGCTCCAGCTCATCAATAAATTTCCCGACCAGTTCTTCTTCCTCTGCTCTTTTCAGCTGTTCTTCAAACTCCGAACATTCTTTAAGTATTTTCGATTCGGGAGTGTCTATCCTGGCTTTAATTCTCCCTTTGAGTCTTTCCCTGACATAGGAGTGAAATAGAGATTCAAGCTGCGAATAAAACTCATCATCGCAGCCAACCAGCAGCCAATCAAATTGGTTGTGTTTGAGCAGTTCAAATGTTTTTTCTGCCGACTTTTTGAAATGTTCGAGAAGATGAGCTTCAATGTGTCTTTCTATTTTCTTTGATTCATAGCCTTCAAAACCACCTTTTTTGACCTGTTTGGGGACATTACTCTCCAGACTATCAATGAGCTTTATTTCCCCGAGGTAAACCTCGTACCATTTAGCTTCCTTCCTATTAATCAAAAGCACGCACATCTTTTTAAATCTTTCCAGGACAGCGGTTAACGGCCTGGTATAAAAATCGAAGTCCATTATTATCCGGTTGCGCGGGCCATGCGGTAGTTCCATGTCCAGCCAGTAATTGAGACCGGAACAGGAAAAGATAGCCAGCCCCGGTGATTTTAACGGGCTGAGTTTTTTCTGACAGAATTGAGAGATTTTTTCCAGGTCGGACTGAAGGGAATTTTTTATTTCAGGAGAGAGGTTTTTCTCCTCAAGTTGTTTTTTGGCTTGATTGATCAGGGCTTTGCTGGCAGCATTAATAGCTTTGAGTGTTTGCTGACTCTTATCGGTATTCAGATAAAAACTAGTTGCCTGATAGGGGTGAGTTTTAAAACGCGCCAACTCTTCGATTTGGGAAGAACTGGATAATTTCATGGTTTACCTCCTCCTATAAATTAAAAATCAGGATCTAATTACTGAATATTGTTTTGAGGGACAAGTTGCTATTAAAGCCACTAAATTTAAATTAGTATTACAACTGACTTTTGTCAAGTTCGTGTATCTGATCAAAGACAGTTCGATTACTTTTGGCCTGATTTACCTCGACAGGTTCATCAGCCTCAGCCTTGAAAAAGGCTCTGATTCTGCAATTTCTCTCCTTTACAGTGCTGCTAGAAATCTATATAATTATTTTGATTTGATCATAAGCCGGTTGCGGAAGTGGCGGAATCGGTAGACGCGTAAGCCTCAGGAGTTTATGGCCGAAAGGCTGTGTGGGTTCGAGTCCCACCTTCCGCACCAACCTTTTACCCATGTTCTCTCGTAAGCACCTTCTACTGTTAAATCCCTGGGCCTACGATTTTACTGCCTGTGATTTCTGGTTAAGACCTCTTGGCCTTCTCTATCTGGCGGCCATCGTCAGACAATACACTGATTATGAACTGGACTTTATTGACTGCCTGGACAGCAGTCAGATAGAATCCGGCTATTATTTTAGGCCGAAGAACCGGACAGATGGTCGCAGCTCATTTTTTAAGGAAGAAGTGACAAAACCGGAGATTTTTCGTCATATTCCAAGAAAATATTCTCGTTACGGTTGGCCTTATGCTCAGGTAGAATCAAGGCTGGAGAAGATCCCTGCGCCGGCGGCTGTCCTCATAACCTGTACTCTGACTTACTGGTATCCAGGGGTTCAGGCGGCGGTAGAGCTGGTACGCAAAAAATTTGGCAATATCCCGATAATTCTGGGAGGTGTCTACGCCACTCTCTGTCCCGAACATGCTCAATCGCAGTCTGGAGCTGATCTGATTTTAACCGGTCCCGGTGAGAATCAAATTCTCCGTATTCTGCAGGAAATAGATGGGAAGGATCAATTTAAATCAAAGAATGAATTGCCTGTCTTTCCGGACTTTGATTCGTTACCTTCTCCGGCCTATGAGCTGAGTCACAATACTTCAGTTCTGGCTCTTCTTACCTCTCGGGGCTGTCCATTTCACTGCAGTTATTGTGCCAGCCGGCTGCTTTACCAGCGGTTTGAACAGAGACAGCCAGAGAAAGTAGCCGCCGAGATCGAGTATTTCCGGCAGAATCTTGGGACAGAACAGATCGCTTTCTATGATGACGCTCTGCTTATCAATAAAAACCACCATTTAATAAAAATACTGGAAGCTCTAACGGATTCGAAGGAAAAGTGGCGTTTTCACACTCCTAATGGTCTTCATCCGAGGGAATTTGACCGGGAACTGGCCAGATGGCTAAAAATCTCAGGCTTTGACTCTTTATTTCTCAGCCTCGAAACCAGCGACATTAATTTGCTGGCAGAGACAGGAGCCAAGGTCAGCCCTGAAGATTTAGAACGGGCTCTTGGTTATCTGGAAGGGGCTGGCTTCTGCCGCAGCCAGATATCAGTTTATCTGCTGGTTGGCCTGCCTGGCCAGGACAAACAACAGGTAGTGGAAAGTATAAGATTTGTCAGAGCGTTGGGGGCCAGGCCAAGGCTGGCCTATTTTTCTCCTGTTCCGGGGACAGCTGATTGGAAAAAGCTGGTAGATTCGGGTCAGCTCAAGGAGGATTCAGATCCTTTGCTTCAGAATAAGCTGGTTTTCCCTTATTTCTGGAGTCAATTTACCCCGGAAGATCTGGATGAAATAAAAAAAGAAGCGACCGGGAAAAATATAGGTTGATTTAAGTTGATTTAATCTAAATTCCGACGTAACTTATTAGCGGAGAAAGGCTCTATGAAAAGAACAATCTGCTGGCCATTTTTAATTTCTGTTCTGTTGTTTTGTTTCTTTTTGCCGGCTTGCAGCCGATTGGCTAAGCTTGAAAAATCTTTAAAGCCGGAAGAAGCAGAATGGCTATCAGAGGTCCGATATATAATCACCCCAGAGGAGAGGAAAATATTTCTGGAAATGCCTGAGTCGGAAAGAGCCCAGTTTATGGAAGATTTCTGGAAACGCCGCGATCCTTTTCCTGATACTGAGGAAAATGAGTATAAAACTGAATATTATCGTCGCATTGAGGAGGCTAACCGGTTATTTCAGGGCGAGGGACGACCTGGGTGGTTAACTGATCGCGGCCGGATTTTTATTCTGTTTGGACCTCCGACCGATCGACAGACCTTTCCAGTGGAATCATCGGGGTTTTGTCGCGAGGTCTGGTATTATGGCAACTTCCCGGTGATTTTCATTGATGAGCATTGCTCGGGGAGTTATATTCTTTCGGCCATCAACCTCCAGCACTTGCAGGATCTAAACCTGGCTCAAGGTTATTTTCAGGGCAATATTGCCCAGGAAAAGACTTTTTTTGATTATGAACTGAAAGTAGCGAGCCGGCAAAGAACGAGCGATCGATTAGAACTAAAATTAGTCTTCAAAATAAAATATGATGATATCTGGTTCGAGACTCAAGATGATGCCAGCGTTGAGGTTGGTCTCCAGATCAAACTCGAGATTAGAGATAAATCAAATCAGATCGTCTGGCAGGGGACAAAAGAGGTCTCAATGACCTATAAAGATGAAGAGGAATTTAATCGGGTTAAAAAGCGGATGCTGTCGGTTGATATCGATATTACCTGGCCTGATGGACAGTACCAGGTTCCCCCGCCCGGACAGTATTATCTTTATTCTTCGGTGAGGCAGATCACCTCTGAAGTTGAAATTAAAAAGGTTAAAGAAATCAGCCTCTAAAAACTGAAGCTCACGGCTAAAATCTCAAACTGAAATTAAGCTGAATATCTCTGGTCCCATAGAGGGCTAAGATTTTTTGATAATGGCTGTTTATTATTCTCAGCCCAGTTGAGATTCCTTCTCCCTCTGGGTACCAGTAACCACCATCGTTGAGGTCCTCAAGACTGTATTTCTGGCCAAGAAGATTAAGTATATCCAGGCCGATGTTCAGGCTGGTCCCCGAATTTAATTTAAGGCTTTTTTCCAGTCTGATATCTAACCTCTTAAAATCTGGCCAGCGATGACTGCCAGGTGCTTCTAAAAAAATGGTAGCAGGTAAATTCCGGGCACCGTGTTCCTCCAGCCAGCTGCTCGGTGCCACTACTGTAACTGTCCTGGCCCAGGGGGCGCCACTCTCATAAGAGAAAAAGGCGCTCAGATACATGTCCCAGGGGAGCTCGTAAGTGCCCATGATTCTGGCCACGACCGGGCGGTCGAGATCAAGAGTTGAACTCTGGTTAATATTAACCAGGGCGTTAGGCGTGTTAAAAAGATCGGTAAAGGCCGAAGTTGCCAGATGACTGAGACCAACATTTCCCCGGGCCTTGCTCAGAGTCAGTGAACCGAAGAACTGCCATTTGTCAGCCATTTTCCTTCTGGCCACGAATTGCCAGCCGGAATATTTTTGTTTTAACAGGCTGACGTTATTTAACCTGGTAAAGAAGGCCGGGGCCTCGACTGAGGGAAAATAGACCGTCACCGGTGTGTCTCCATATTCAGAGCCTGAAGCTGCGGGGACAATTGTCTCAAATGGTATCCACCAGTTGGCCGGTGTCTCTGGTGCATACCATTCCTGTCCGCTTCCCGGGTCATAAAGAACATCATCAATCAGTCTGGTTCTCACTCGCGAGATGTAAGACAGAGAAAAGGTGAAATGCTCGCCTAGCTGCTGTTCTGCTGTTACCATCCACTCTGTGGTCAAGGGGGCTTTGAGTTCCGGGGCAATTCTCTGGCGAAGATAATCAGTTTGGTGGAGGCGGTAATCTTCGGGTAAAAGTCGGTAGGTATCAGTAAGGTCAGCTTTTCCATCGCCATTTTCATCATACCAGTAAAAGAGATGATAACCAGCAGGCTGACCCAGCGAAAAATTGTTTAAATAACTGAGTGACAAGTGGTCTGGATAGCGGCCAAATGAACCCTTGAGAAGAGTCCGTCCCTGGCCAAAGACATCTACCACCAGTCCGAGTCGTGGTGAAAAGTTATGCCAGACCAGCATGTTATCCCAGCTGGGAAACACCATTGAACTATAGGGATTAAAGCCATAAACTGGGGCAATGATATCGTGGGCGACCGAATAAGAAAGAGAAGAACTAAAGTTGCGATAGAGTCTGGACAGGCCGGCTTGAATCCTTTCGAATTTTAGCCCCAGATATAAATTAACCCTCTTTACCGGGCTGAAAACGTCACGCCCATAGAAACTAAGGCGGTGAATAGTTGATTTCTGTGATAAACCGCCCTCGCTGCTGCTGGCTAAATAAAAACCAACCAAGCCCTGCCCGACCAGATTGCCGCTCTCCGGAGATAGGGCCTGGCCATAATAATAGGGACTACTATTGGCATAGTAATAGATCAGGTTATCTTCTTTCCAGGTCGAAAAAGTCGCTGTCGAGTTTTCATATTCTGCTCCAACTACCAGTTCATGTTGACGGTGGAGAAAAGGTTGAAAACGAGTAGCGGATGCTCCTACCCGGAAAACATCGCCGTTTATATCCTGATTATAAGGTCCGCTTCCCCAGGTATAACCGCTGACCGTATCTATATACCTGGGCTTACTGACTGAATCTGATTGAAGTCTTCGCCCGACATCATTTCTAGTATAGAAAAAGAACAGATTAATTTTTGTTTCTGGATTGAGGAGATAATGGCCAAACCCGTTAACCAGAAAGAGTCCCTGGCTGAGATCGGTGGTAGCTGACTCAGGAGTGCGAGGGGAGATGAGGCCTGGATCAACATTTTGTTTGTTCTTACTGTAATTTAAAAAGATCGAGGCATTAATCTCCGGGGTAATTTGTGATGATAGATGAAGCAGAAAACTGGAGTCTTTATTCTTCCAGCTGTACATCGGGTAAATGAGACCAGCTGGATCGTGCCAGGGAGAAAAAGGAGTATTTTTTGATCTCTGGTCAAACTGGAAACTGGTGAAATACCAGACGCGGTCAGGCATGATTGGCCCGCCGAGGTTGAAGGAAAAATTCAGGTTATATTTATCCTTTATAGCCGGGGCATCACCCATACGGTTGATTTCATCCTGACTCCACAGAGTATCAGTCAGCTGGCCGCCTGTACCGAGAAAAATTAACTCTCCGGCAGACTGATTAGCCCCGTGCTTTGGAATAACATTGATCATTGCCCCACCCTCAGCATAACTTTCCACCGGATGGGAAGCAGCTGCCACCTCCACTTCTTCCACCCAGTCAGGGTTGATATTGTTGGCAATCTTTCTCTCAAGAGGATCATTTATTTCATTAACCGAGATAGCAACGGTCGTCTCTCTAACGCTTGAACCATTAACCGAAGCACTGGTATCAGCCGGTAGCTTTTCCGGAACCAACCCTGGTATAAATTGCATGATTCCAGTCAGGTTCTTGGTCCTGGGCATATGACTCAGCAGGTCCTGGTCAATAACATAAGACAGTTTGGGCGATTGACTATCAAGCAAAGGTAGTTCAAGCAAAAGAATTCTTTCTTCTTCCTCAACATCTGGCTCCAGAGAAACTGGCAGGTAAAGGGTTTTGCCGCTCTCTATTCTGATTTCATTAATAGTAGCCAGAATAAACCCCGGGGCTTCAACCGAAAGTTTATAAACACCAGACGGTAGCTCCCAGAAAAAATAATCACCAGTTTTTCTGGTTAAATAATATTGAATGCCAATCATGCTGGGGGAACTGACATAGACATAGGCGCCCTTAATCGGATTTCCCTGCTTATCGGTAATTTTGCCTTTCAGCGCCCCGTTGACTCTGATAGAAGCTGGCAGACTCAACACATTTAAAAACAGAAATGAGGTAACAAACAACAGGGCCAGAAATAAGGTTGACTTTGGCTTCATCCTGGTCAAGATTCCTCCTTTGTCGCTAATCCAGCTGGAAACTTGCCTCATTAACGGTCAGGTCAAGCTTCTTAAGGCCTGCTCTTCTGTCAAAAATCAGACACACATTATATAATTTTTTCCCTGTTTTGTAACAGTTTAATAAAACTTTTAAAAGGGATAAAAAGTTACCGGCTGGGGCTAATTTTTACCCGCAGTTCTGGTACCGATCGGCTGGCGGGACAACTGCTGTCCAGCCCAGGCGGCAGCTCCCATCAAGCCAGCGTCGTTACCGAGGCTGGCTTTCTCAATCCGGCAGAGCTCGAAACTGACTTTTATGGATCTTCTTCTGGCTTCCTGGATGGCTGGGCTAAGTAACCAGTGGCCTGAGTCCATCACCCCTCCGCCTATGACGATTTTTTCAGGATTTAATAAATTAATAACCAGGCTGAGACCAATCCCCAGAAAGCGGCCACATCGTTCAAAGCTTTGACGGGCAGCTTCATCGCCGGCCCTGGCCCGGAGATAAACATCTTTGGCTGTCAGCTGGTCCTCTTTTTTTCCAGAGAAATTAAAATAATTCCTGACGAGAGCTGGCCCCGAGACTTCCGTTTCGAGACAACCGCTATTGCCGCAGTTACATTTTATTCCTTCGGGATTGACCGTCACATGGCCAAGCTCACCGGCAAATCCTCCCCGACCCTGCCAGAGTTCGCCTTCGAGGATGAGACCTGAACCAACTCCCGTGCCAATGGTCAGGAAAACCAGACTCTGGACGCGCCTGCCCCGACCAAACATATATTCTCCAAAGGCAGCCAGATTGGCATCATTGTGGATGAAAAATGGAACAGGAATAACTTTTTTCAGATGGGGAACAAGCGGAAAATTGTTCAGAGCCTGATAATTGGGGGAATAGACAATTCTCTTCCTGGAAACACTGTAAAAACCAGCAAAGCCAAAGCCGGCCGCTTTAATTTTCCGGCCAAATCTTGTTTCCAGCTCTTTCCAGAGGGAGCCAATGAGAGTCATCAGCTGATTGATATCAGGTGGAGAAGGAACTTTATCCTTAAAAACCAGCTGGCCGCTGGCTTCAATAACGCCATATTTAAGCTGCGTTCCCCCTAGGTCAAAGCCGGCATAATATCTATCAGCCATGATCTCAAAGCTGGTAGGTTTTAGCTGGAAGCAGGTGGGTTAGGCAAATTGTCCGAATTGTGTTCTTCTTTATGGCTGCTGACTGCCTTTTTAAAATTTTTGATGCCTTCGCCTAAAGATTTGCCGAGATCAGGTAATCTTCTGGCTCCAAAAATCACAATGACAATCAGCAGAATTATTAATAGCTCAGGGGCTCCTAAAGAACCAAACATAAAAAGCCTCCTTTCGGAGAAAAGGGGAACCTGATTATTTCTCCATATTCAGCTAAAAAATACTATTGACCAGGGTAAATGTCAAGGAAAAGAAACATTGACCGGAACAATGAAGTCCCGGAAAGATTGTCAGCTGACCAATTTTAGATTAAAATTAACAAGAAACCGGATATATTGGAGATAGGCGCGAGCCGTTCCTCATAATAAGCTGGTCTCGATAAGTGTATTAAAAATATGCAAAAAAACATTCGCAACTTTGCCATCATTGCCCATGTGGATCATGGGAAAAGCACTCTGGCCGATCGTTTTATCGAATTGACTGGAGCTCTTTCCAGCCGTGAACTCCGAGAACAGGTCCTCGATACTATGGACATTGAGCGGGAACGTGGCATCACCATCAAGGCTCAAACTGCCAGATTGAAATATCGCAGCCGTTCCGGCCAGGAATATATCCTCAACATGATTGATACTCCCGGGCACGTCGATTTTTCCTATGAAGTTTCTCGCAGTCTGGCCGCCTGTGAGGGAGCCGTCCTGGTCATTGATGTTTCTCAGGGGGTTGAAGCTCAAACCCTGGCCAATGCTTATCTGGCTATCCAGAACGACCTGGTTATCATTCCAGTGATGAATAAGATTGATCTCCCCCAGATTGATCTTGACCTGGCCCTCGAGCAATTAGAACATATTGTCGGGCTGAAAAAAGAGGAGGCCCTGCTGGTTTCAGCTAAAAAGGGCATGGGCATCGAAGATGTTCTGGAAGCAATTGTGGACAGAATTCCGCCTCCTAAAGGTGAGGTTGAAGCTCCACTGAAAGCCCTGCTTTTTGATTCCTGGTTCGATCCTTACCGGGGAGTAATTGTCCTGGTCAGAATAATTGATGGCTGCCTCCGAGTGGGCGATCGGATCAGGCTGATGTCTAACGGGGCCGAGTATCTAGCTGAAGAAATAGGCTACCTTACCCCCAAGCCAGTCAAGGTGGAGGCTCTGGAAACGGGCGAAGTTGGCTATCTCATTGCCGGCATAAAAAATCTGGCTCATGCCCGGATAGGTGAAACTATCACCCTGGCCAATCGTCCAGCGGCTGAAGCTTTGCCCGGCTTTAAAGAAGCCAAGCCAATGGTTTTCTGCGGTCTTTATCCAGCCGGCGATACCAATATAGATGAACTGCGTGATGCGCTGGAAAAGCTGAGACTCACCGACGCTTCTCTGCACTTTGAACCAGAACATTCACCGGCTCTCGGCTTTGGCTTCCGGGCTGGTTTTCTCGGTCTTCTTCATCGTGAAATTGTTCAGGAAAGACTGGAAAGGGAGTTTAATCTAAATTTGATCACGACCGCTCCCAGCGTCAGTTACCGGGTGGTTAAGACCGATGGCGAAGTGCTCGAGATTCATAACCCATCAGAACTGCCAGAGCCGCAGTTCATTGAGCGCATTGAAGAACCGATCATTGAGGCTTTAATTTTGACGCCTGATCGCTATCTCGGGCCGCTGCTCCAGCTGCTTGATGATCGGCGTGGCCAGCAGAAAAAGATGGAGTATATTTCTACCAATCGAGTTATACTGGATTATTTGATTCCGCTCAACGAAGTTGTTTTTGACTTTTATAACCAGCTTAAATCACTTTCCCAGGGGTATGCTTCAATGGATTATGAGCTGGTCGGCTATAGAGAAGAGCCTCTGGTCAAGCTCGATATCCTGGTCAATTATGAAGAAATTGATGCCTTATCAGTCATTGTTCATAAAGATAAGGCTTATTATGTCGGCCGGGCATTGGTGGATAAACTGCGGCGGGCAATTCCCCGTCAACAATTCGAGGTAATCATTCAGGCCGCGGTAGGAAAAAGAGTCATTGCCCGTGAAACTGTCAAACCTTTTAGAAAAGATGTTCTGGCCAAACTTTATGGCGGAGATTATACCAGGAAAATGAAGCTTCTGGAAAAACAGAAAGAGGGCAAGAAAAGAATGAAAAGAGTGGGGCGGGTTGATATACCTCAGGAGGCTTTTCTGGCTATTCTGGAAGTCAAATAATCTTTTAAATCCATAAGTCTTTTAGTTTATAATAATCACCAGAATTTTAAGCCGGAAGGTGTAATTATGTGTTCTGACTCATGACCGGTCAGACAGAAAATAAGGGGGAAAAGTGGAAGAGAAAAAGTTACAGACTTTTTTAAAACAGTCGGCAGAAATCTTAAAAGATTTTTTTCCACCTGACACTTCAGCTCTCATTCCACTTCTCTATTCGACCTTGATCTGGACGACAAAAAGAAAGGAAAATTTAGAAGAAGAAGTTTCCGGGCTCAGGCTCTGGCTCGAACCAGAAATCGTGGATAACAAACCGGATGAATTTATCCTCGATTTTTTTGAAAAACGATCAGACCTCAGGGAAGCTTTTGAGAATGAAATTAAGAGCAGCGATATGAAATCGCTCCGCCTGGCATTTAGAGGTTTATATCCCGTAGTGGGGCTGGAGGAACCTTTTCTTCAAAGCCTTTTTTCCGAGGAGCTGGCTAGAGGCGACTACCGCCTTATTGCCGATCAATTTGATTGGAAGTTAAACCAGGCACTCGATGAGATAAAGGCCGCAGAAAAAAAGCCGGAGTTATGGGCGGTACTCAAAAAAATAGGAGAAAGTTTTTTAAGTCTGAGCTGGGCCTGGTTGAGTGATGACGAGTTGAGAGACTGGCTTAAGCTTTTCCTTGGCATCAACCGGCAAGGTGAGGAGGAAGAAGAATGAAGAGGCAGACAATCAATTTTGACAACGGCGATTCCAGCCGTAATACTCGCTACAAAAGGCAAGTGGCCAGAGGCTTTTATTGGCGGCCAGCATTAATTTTCTTTTTAGCCGGTTTTTTTATAAGTTGTGCTTCCTCATCACTGTTAAGGGCCAGGACAGATTATCTTCAGGCACAAAAACTCGAGCGTTCGCTTCGTCAGGCGGAAGCAACAGCTTTCTATAAAAAGACGAGAGAGGAAGTATCAGCCGCCATCAATCAGAAGCCAACGGCCGAAGCTTATCTCCTGAAAGGGCTGGCCGAGGTTAACTTGAATCTCTGGGAAGAAGCTGAAAATTCATTTCGGCTGGCTGCTGCCCTGGGTGAGGACAAAGCCCTGGCCTGGGCAGAAGAGCTAAGACTTTATGGTCTGGCCCGCTCTTTTGAAGCTCAGGGCTGGGCAGAGACCTCCGGCCGCCTGTATGAAATTCTGGCTGATAAGGGAAAATATCTTCCGGTGGTGAGAGTGGCCGTGGGCCAGCTGGTGGATCTCAAACTTAAGGCTCTCTCTGAGATGGAAAAGAATTCTTCTCCTTCTCAAAAAGAAAGGGACAAAATTCTGGCTGACGCCATAAAAATAGTAGAGCAGGCAGTTGAAAGCGAGCCGGCCTATGGCTATTATCATTATCTTTTAGCTCAGGTTCTGGCTCATCAAAAGGATTATGGAGAGAGTCTGGAAGAGGCAGTCATGGCTAAAGAATTAGGTCTGCCGTCAGAAAAAATTAATCGTGATAATGATCTCCAGATAGTTTTTTGCTATGAGCAACTGGGGAAAAGTCTCTCCGGGGAAGAACTGACTGTTTTCCAGCTGAGGTATAATAACTGGGTCAAAAAATGGAAGTGGCAGAACGAAACCACTCCCGACTGGCAAAGGAGCTAAACATGCTGCCCACTATAACCTGGGAAAATGAGGCGGTGGTTATGATTGACCAGAGAAAGTTGCCTCAGAAGGAAGTCTATCTGTCGTTAAAGTCGGTCGATGAGGTGGCCCAGGCCATTGAAAAAATGGTCATAAGAGGAGCACCGGCTATTGGCCTGGCGGCCGCCTATGGTCTGGCCCTGGCCATTTATCAGATCAAAGACGAAAAACGTCTGGATAAGACTTTTGAGGCAGCTTATGAACGGCTCTGGCGGACACGGCCAACAGCCCGCAATCTCTTCTGGGCTCTGGAAAGAATGAAAAAGGTTTTTATCAGGAATAGAAAGGGCGGTCTTGAAGCATTAAAAGACAGGCTGCTGACTGAGGCCAGAAGGATGGATGAAGAAGATCTGGCTATAAATATGAGAATGGGCGAATATGGCCAGAAGCTCATTTCTGATGGAGATACGGTTCTTACCCACTGCAATGCCGGTGGGTTGGCCACCGCTGGCTATGGCACAGCCCTGGGTGTGATCAGGGCGGCCGTGGCCCATGGTAAAAAAATAAAAGTTCTGGCCGACGAGACCAGGCCGCTTCTCCAGGGAGCGCGCCTGACCTGCTGGGAACTCCAGCGGGAAGGGATCCCGGTGACTCTTATCACTGACAATATGGCCGGTTATCTGATGAAGAAAGGCGAAATTTCGCTGGTCGTGGTTGGAGCTGATCGAATCGCCCTTAATGGAGATACAGCCAATAAAATTGGCACCTATTCAGTGGCCGTTCTGGCCAGAGAGCATAGATTGCCTTTTTATGTGGCCGCACCGTTCAGCACCTTTGATTTTTCTCTTAAAACAGGAGAAGGCATTCCTATCGAGGAAAGACAGCCGGATGAAGTTAGAAAGATAGGCAGCAAACTGATTACTCTGGCTGATGTTCCGGTTAGAAATCCGGCCTTCGATGTCACCCCGGCCAGATTAATATCCGGTATTATTACAGAGCGCGGCGTCCTCAGACCCCCTCTTGGGCCGGCAATAAAAAAGTTTGCCGGGAATTAATAGCTTATGTTCTTTGCTCCCGAGGCCTTACCGCTGATGGACTGTTCAGGCTGCTGGAGAGATCAGTAGTTTTTAAAGAAGGCTGGATGGAAAGGTAAAAGCCGGCCAGAAACGTTTAAGCCAGAAAAAAGATAAAGCCAAACAAGGGGCAGGAAAATAGTATTAACTCTGATCTTAAGCTAAAATATTACGGTCAATAGATTCTAAGTTCGATATTTTTCTCAGGAGAAATAAATGGCTGAAAAAAGCGAGGTCAGATGGCTTCTGGCCATTGAGACCTCATGTGATGAAACCTCGGCGGCTGTCCTTGACCGGGGCCAGATCAGAAGCAACATCATTTTGTCCCAGGATGAGATTCATGCCCCTTATGGTGGGGTGGTACCTGAGCTTGCCTCCCGCCAGCATCTTAAATCCATTGATTACATTGTGAATGAAAGCCTGGAGCGAGCCGGAGTCAAAGTGCAGGATATAGATCTCTATGCGGTGACGCAGGGACCAGGCCTGATTGGTTCCCTGCTGGTCGGCCTGACTTTTGCCAAGGGACTCGCTTATTATTTTAAGAGGCCGCTAATCGGTGTTGATCACCTCGAGGCTCATCTCGAAGCAGCCTTTGTTGAAAATCCTGATATTGAGTTTCCAGCTCTGGCTTTGCTGGTGTCGGGCGGCCATACTTCGCTTTATTTTCTGGAAAAGCCATTGACTTACCGACTGCTGGGCAAAACCAGAGACGATGCGGCCGGCGAATGCCTGGATAAAATCGCCAAATTTCTTGATCTGGGGTATCCAGGTGGACCCGTTATTGAAAAGCTGGCCAGGGGTGGCGACAGTGAGCGTTTCCATTTTTCTGTGCCCAAAATGAAGAAACCTGGTTATGATTTTAGCTTTTCCGGGCTGAAAACGGCTGCCTTGAGAATAATCCGGGAAAATAACTTGAAGCGAGATCATCCAGCTCTGGCTGATTTTCTGGCCAGTTTTGAGGAGATTGTAGTCAGGAGTTTACTGGAAAAAGTCAGTCGGGCGATAATTGAATTTCAGCCGGTTGCTCTTATTCTCGGTGGCGGCGTGGCTCGCAATGAGCGCCTCCGAAGCGGGTTCACCAGGTTGGCGGAGGAGAATAAGTTGCCGGCCTATATTCCGTCACCCCGGCTTTGCACCGACAATGCCGGCATGGTTGGTGCTCTGGCCTGGAAAAAACACAGGAGGGGAGAGCCGCTGGTGCTTGACCTTGAACTTGATGCCTACCCAAGATAAGACAGGGCCTACCTGCTGGTTTAAAAGCGACTGGCTGAGAAAAAGGGGTACCTTTTTCCGTTCTTATTAATAATCAGGTCCAGGCTGATAAGACGTAATATTTGTGCTGATGCTGTTTGCTTTAAATAGCCTGCTTTTGTTAAACTTAATCTAAATTTAAAATGAAAGTTTTAAGGGAACTAACCAGGAGGCCAAAGGTGAAAATAAAATCAAGCTTGCGGAAGGCGACAATTTTCGTTCTGTTAATCTCAGGGCTGACGGCCGGGCTGGCTGCTCAGGAAAGTGGCCCGCAGGAAATATCCTTAGGACTGGAAGAGGCAATTTTAAGAGCCTTAAGGCAAAATCTGAATCTTGTAGCGGAAGTTTATTCGACAGATCTGGCTGACCAATCAATTTCTAAAGCTAAAGAAATTTATTATCCACAACTCGATTTTAACTACGGGACTGATCGCACTGAACAACCATCAACCTGGTGGATTCAGAGTGCTGGCATCTATACAGAGAAATCCCATACTTACCAGGCTTCTCTGTCGCAGAGTATTCCTCTGGGGGGAAAATTATCAGTGAGGCTTTTCAATTATAATTCCAATACTAACCAGCGAGGCCAGCTGCTTAATCCTTATTATCAAACAATGTTGAGCTTTGATTTTGATCAACCACTTTTGAAAAACTTTGGGCCGAAAATGGCTAAAAAAGAAATAATCATTGCCCGCCAGAATTACTCTATTTCTGAAGCCCAGTTGAGAAGCCAGGTTATTGATACGATTTATCAGGTGGAAGAAGCCTACTGGAATCTAGTTCTGGCTCAAGAAAATCTTAAAGTCAGACAGCAGTCTCTGCAACTGGCCCGTGATGAATTGGCTAAAACTGCCAAAGAGATTGAAGTTGGACAGCAGGCAGCCATAGAGATTTTAAATGTTCAGGCCACGGTTTCTCAGCGGGAAGCAGACATTGTTCAGGCTGAGGCTGATGTCCGGATAGCGGAAAACAGGCTAAAAGTGATTTTAAACCTGGCCAGTGGCTCAGAACTCCAATCGACCAAACTAAACCTTAAGGACAAGCCGGAATTCAAGGCAGTTAAAATTAGCCTGGAAGAAGCCGGGCAAATCGCCCTGGCTAATCGGCCTGATTTGCAAATTAATAGTCTGACCAGTGACAGCAAACGGTTTAATCTGGAGGTGGCCAGAAATCAACTTCTGCCCCAGCTTGATTTGAATTTTTCCTACCGCAGTCCGGGGATATCAGGAGACTATCTGATTTATCAGGACGACAATCCTTTGTCGGGTATAGTGATCGGTAAGATCCCGGGCAGCAGCTGGAATTCTGTTAAAGATGCCATGAAGTTTCTTTATAATAACTGGTCACTGAATTTTACGCTGACCATCCCGGTGGCTGACTTGGTCAGCCGTTCTAATTATGCCGTGGCCAGGACGGAGCTGGCCCAATCGCTGGCTAAACAAAAAGCCTTAGAACAGCAAGCCTGGCTGGAAGTGACGGAAGCGGTCAATAACATTTCGACTTATGCTAAGAGTGTCGAAGCCTACCGGGTAGCCAGAGAGTTTGCCGAAAAGAATCTTGAAGCCGAAAATAGAAAATTAGCAGTTGGATTAAGCAGCAACTATTTTGTTCTTGAGGCTCAAGACAGGCTGGCCACTGCTCGCTCCAATGAGCTCAGAGCTCTGGTCAACTACAATCTGGCTCTGGCCAGGCTGGAGAAGGTTTTAGGCACGAGTCTGACCAACAGAAATATTAATCTGACGCAGGTTGGACAGAAATAACTGCCCCGGCGGCTTGAATTGCTTCATTTTTTTGAGCTTTAACCGACGGGTAGAAAACTGAAGAAGAGGAGAAAAAATTGGCAATCTTACTGGCGGCGGCTGACCCGCAGGAGGAACTTCAGTTAAAACACTTATTTTTTGTCGCTCAGGAACTAAAAAAAAGAAGTTACCCATTTTATTTTCTAACCAATCCAGGAAATAAATTATCCTCACAGGCTAAATTAGCTGGCTATCCTGTCTTAAATTTTAAGACGGGGAGTTCAGGCGGCTGGCTGGCTAACTGGCAACTTGCCAGAAAAATGAAAAAACAGGGGACGTCTCTTATTCATTTTTTTGATGATGAGGCTCTGGTTGCTGGTCTAAAGGCCAGCCAGAAGGCCGAAGTGGCTATCAAGCTGGCGTCGGTTAAAACTGACTGGTTAAAAAGAATTGAGCCATCTAAGTTCAGAGAACTTGATTCTTTAATCTGTGCCAATGATGAGAACAAGCGTCAGTGGCTAAAAAATGATGATCTGCGGGTAAAGTCGGTTGAAGTTATTCCGTTCGGGCTCGATTTTTCTAAATATCAGAATAAACAGAAAAAAAGTTTTTTGAGAGAAGAACTGAGACTAAAAGAAGGAGATTTTCTGGCTGGCTTGTTGACTCCTCTTGAGGATTTAAAAATATTCAGGGATCAACTGGAAGCTCTTAAAATTTTAAATGAACAGGCACCCAGGCTTAAAGTAATTGTTCTTGGTCAGGGCAGCCTTCATCTCGAACAACTGCGACATGAACAGCCACTGGCTATCGAGAATCTTTGTTTTTACCTGGGGTTTGAGGAGAAAAGGGCCGATGTTCTGGCTTCGCTTGATATGTTTATTTTCGGAGCTTTTTCTTTGCCCGAGGAATATCTACTGGAGGCGATGGCCCTCAGATTGCCAGTGGTCGGTGTTATGACGGCTGGCATGACGGAACTCATTATTAATAGAGAGACCGGATTTCTTGTTCCACCTAATGACCCTCAGACACTGGCCCAGGCCATTCTCAAAATTTATCTTGATCGCAGCCTGGCCCAGCAACTGGCTCAGCAAGCTTATAATCTTGTCTTTAATAAACATTCATGTGAGGCGATGGCCGAAAAGGTCGTTAATTATTACGAACTATTAGCCTTGCAGAAAGGAGTCAGGCTTGGCCGGTAAAGTCATCATAGGTAAAATCTTAAAAAGAGATGACCTGGAGAAGGTGGTGGAGATTCAGCGGATTGTTTGGAAGCATGCTGATCTCGACATAACTCCGGTTCATCAATTCTGCATTTCATCTTTTATGGGAGGTATTGTGCTGGGGGCCAGGGTGGACGGGGAGCTGGCTGGATTTGTTTATTCTTTTCCAGCCATTTTCAGAGGTCGTTTCTGTCATCATTCGCATCTTCTGGCTGTTCTGCCTGAGTATCGAGGCTACGGGCTCGGAAAGCGCCTGAAGTGGGCTCAGCGGCGAGAAGTATTGAAAATGGGGCTGGATGTTGTGACCTGGACCTACGATCCGATGCAGAGTCGAAATGCCAATCTAAATCTGCACACCCTGGGAGGCATCTGCCGGACATACCTTCAGGACTTTTATGGTGAGACGCCTTCCCTCAGATTGGGACCTGGTATTCCCGCCGACCGTCTTTTGGTCGAGTGGCCGATAAAGACGGTGCGCGTGGAACAAAAAGCCAGAGGGAAAAGAGAGTCTCCGCTTGAGCCTGGTTCTTACCCGCCTGTTCTTGAGGGCAGAGTGGCTTCAAACGGGCAATATCTTCCGGGAAAACCACGCTTGAGGCTTAAGGAACCGATCATCCTGGCGGAAACTGTGCCTGATGTGGAATCGCTTCGTCCGACGCCTGAAGTCATTGCTGCCTGGCAGGCGGCATTGAGACAGGTCTTCAAACATTATTTCCAGCAGGGTTATGCGGTCGTCGACTTTTCTTTTGGCGAAAAATGTTATTATGTTTTGAGCAACAGACTTAAAAACATTGTGCCCGCAGAAGGCGGGGCCCAGAAAAGGTTTTTAAAAAGCCAAAAAGCTAAAAAGCTAAAGAACCAACTGGCCGGAAGGCTAAATGGCTGAGGCTTAAATCGGTCGGGTTGGGCCAGAAGAGAAGACCTTCTAGCTATGTTAGCCAGGCGGCCTTGATTACTGGATTAGAGGTTAAATTTAACTTGAAAAATTAAATTGGAAAGGCAGGGATAAAATGGCCATTGACCGAATCGAACTTAATTTTATGCGTCTTCCTTATGTCCATTTTTTTGAGACAAGTTTTGGTCGCTCCTATGATCGGACTTTTATTATTGTCAGAGTCTATGAGGGTGGAGTGGTTGGCTACGGCGAATGCGTGGCGGAAGAAAAGCCGCTCTATTCAGGTGAAACGACGGAGACAGCCTGGCATATCCTCAAAGATTTTCTGGTGCCGCTGGTCTTTAAGCAAGGGATTGTTGAACCCGAGGATTTTTATACGGCCGCGAAGATTTTTAAAGAAAACAGAATGGCCAAAGCAGGCCTGGAACTGGCCCTCTGGGATTTAAAAGCGAAAAAGCAGGGACTCCCACTCTATAAGCTTTACGGTGGGGTAAGAGAGGAAATTGCCGCTGGAGTCAGCGCCGGCATTGAGGATTCGATTCCGGATCTTCTCAATATGATCGAAAATTATCGGTCTCAGGGTTACGAGCGCATCAAGATAAAAATCAAACCAGGCTGGGACATCGAGGTCTGCCAGGCCATAAGGGAAAAATATCCAGAGCTTCTCCTTCAGGCTGATGCCAACGGCATTTATTCGCCTGAAGAGGCCGACCATCTGCGTGAGCTCGATGCTTTTAAGCTCCTCATGCTGGAACAACCCTTCCCGCCTTATGATTTGTGGGAACACAGTCAACTCCAGAAAAAAATGAGCACACCGCTTTGTCTGGATGAAAGCATCATCTCTTATGAAACGACTAAAGCCGCCCTGGAAATGGGTAGCTGCCGGATCATCAATATCAAAGTCGGGCGGGTTGGCGGTGTCGTAGAGGTGCGGAAAATTCACGACTACTGCCAGCGCTATGGGGTCGGGGTGTGGTGCGGTGGGATGCTGGAAAGCGGCATCGGCCGTGCCCATAATTTGCACATCGCCACTTTGCCTGATTTTAAATATCCCAACGACCTTTCAGCCAGTGCCCGATATTACGCCGAAGATCTGATAGAACCACCAATTGTCTTGAGCCGCCCGGGCTATGTGCGGGTGCCGGAAGGACCGGGTATTGGAGTTAATCCAGTTGAGGAGAGAATCGAAAAGGCGACGATCAAAAAGGAAGTTCTAAAGCCCTGAGCATTTTTAGAATCAGTATAAATTTATAATGAGTCTAAAAACAGGCTTAAAAGGGAATCGAAGCTGAACAGCCCAGAAAAATAAGAGGCGAGCCAGATAAATAAGGGACGAGGCTGGAACCTCAAAGTGTAGCCGAGCCGTAACTCAGCGATACAGTGAGGCCGAAAGGGAAAATGATAGACTGAGGGCGCGATGGCAGGTAAGATAGATATCAAGATAGACAAATCATAGAAAGGTGGCGGAATAAAAATCAAATGAAGAAACTGATAATTCTGGGAGCAGGAACAGGCGGCACAATTATGGCTAACAAACTGGCCGGGCCGCTCCGCAGGCGTGGCTGGAAGATAACGATTGTTGACCGGGATGATAACCATTATTATCAGCCGGGTTTTTTGCTTGTTCCCTTTGGTCTTTATCAGCCGGAAGATCTGGTCAGGCGGCGCTCGGCACTTCTGCCGGGGGACGTTGAGTTTATAACGAAAGAAGTTGAGGAGATTAAGCCTGAAAAGAAGGCCATAAAGCTGGCTGACGGTGAAGAGCTGGGCTATGACCTTCTCCTTATCGCCACTGGTAATCATATCTGCCCGGAGGAAACACCCGGTCTGCTGGATGGCTGGCGGCAGAATATTTTTGATTATTATTCCCTCGATGGAGCCGCGGCTCTGGCCAGTAAACTCGAACAATTCAAGGAAGGAACCCTGGTCGTCCACATTAGCGAAATGCCAATTAAATGCAACGTCTCGCCACTCGAATTTGCCTTCCTGGCTGATTGGTATTGCAGGAAGCGGGGAGTCCGGGATAATATCAAAATTATTTATCTAACGCCTATCTCGGGAGCTTTTACCAAACCGGTGGCCACCCGTTTTCTGGGCGATCTTCAGGCTGAAAAACAAATTGAAGTCGAAAGTTTTTTCATGACAGAAAAAGTTGAGGCGGCAGATGGTAAGGTCATTGGCTATGACGGTAGGCAGGTAGCTTTTGACCTGCTGGTGACCATCCCGACCAACATGGGCTCAGAGTTAATAAAAAGGTCAGATCTGGGTGATGAGATGAATTATGTCCCGGTGGATAAAAGCGGCTTTCGCTCTGAAAAGTATGCGGATATTTTTGTTATCGGCGATGCGGCTGCTACCAACTGGACTAAAGCCGGAGCGGTTGTCCATTTTGCCTCGGAAATTCTCGATGAAATTATCCTGGCGGAAATTGATGGGAAAAAAGCAGAGGAAGAGTTTGACGGCCACGCCAATTGCTTTATAGAGACGGGCTTCGGGCGGGCGGTGGTTATTGATTATAATGAGAAAGTCGAGCCACTGCCCGGGAAATACCCCATTCCAATCATCGGGCCTATGTCACTTCTTAAAGAGACGCGGATTAACCACTGGTCAAAGCTGGCCTTTGAATGGGTTTACTGGCACTGGCTGCTTAAAGGCAAGCCAATTCCGTTTGTCCCAGCCCGGATGAGCCTGATTGGCAAAAAAGATGTTCGTAAAGATGGGGTCTAAAGATGGGGTCGGGCCTCAGTAACTTATTTATTATCAATCACTTAGTTATTATCGTTCTTGATCCAGAGTGATATAAACCCGAAGTCTAAAAACCGGATTGTTATATTCTTCCGCCTACCAGTCCCCGGGACTATTTTGACTGGGTCCGTGCGAACTTATTGATTATAAAGAAGATCCGCTGGCCCGACCCCATGTTAATTTGCCACGCAAAATGACCAGCTCAGGATGACCAAGATTGTCAAATGACTTGAGCGGGTTATCCTTGACGATCTGGAGGTCGGCCGCTTTGCCCGCTTCAATGGTGCCCAGCTCATCTTCGAGACCCAGGATGCGAGCGCCATTTCTCGTTGCGCAAACAATGGCTTCCATCGGGCTCATCCCGAGGCGGACAAAATAGCGCATCTCATCAAAATAGATGCCGGGATACATTTCACGATATTCGCCATTAGCATCGGTGCCGATCCCCATCAGGATCTGGCGGGCGTAAGCTTTCTTGAAGAGTGTCTCATGCATGGCCATTGACCAGCCGCGCTTTTCAATCAGAAAAGAGCTAATGTCATTTCGCTGGTAGCTGGCGTAATAAGTCTGGAGAGTCGGGACATTAAACACGCCCTTTTCAGCCATCATGTCCATAGCTTCATCGTCCATTTCGTTGAGGTGCTCGATACATTCAACACCCGCCTCGATGGCCACCTTGGTCATGGTTGGAGGGATGGTGTCAGAGCCTCCTCCGCCATGAGCAGTGATGTGGAGACCAAGCATTCTGGCTTCTTCGACGGCAGCCCGGGCTTCTTCCAGCGTGAACTGTGGTGAAATCTTGATGTGTTTAAAGCCGGCCGCATACATCTGGCGAACAGCTTTGCGCCATTCCCACGGCCCGTTGACTGCCAGTGCACCATGCATGGCGTAGGCATGGCCACCGGTAATGGTGATCAGGTCGCCGCAGGGGTAAAGTCTGATGCTGTCAATGTAGCCGTTTCTCTGAGCCCGAACGAGAGCCTGCATGGTCTCAACCGGCGAGCCGACATCACGGACGGCGGTCACCCCGCAGCGAAGATAGTTATTCATTAGCTCGAGGGCGCGAAGTGTGGCCAGGCTGTTTGAATCCTGGTAATATTCCAGGCGGCTGGTCTCGGTGCCAAGGTGAATATGACAGTCAATAAATCCAGGCAGAATGAATTTCCCCGTGGCCTCAATTCTCTGAGCTTCCTTCGGGATTTTAACCTGGGCGGCAGGGCCGACAGCTTTAATTTTACTGCCTTCAATCAGAATGACGCTGTTGGGGAGAGGCTCTTTCCCCGTGCCATCAATGAGGGTAGCGCCAACTATGGCCAGGAGGGCTGGCTTGGGTGTGTCTTTTTTCTGGGCGGACGTGGCGGTGGTGGCTGGTGCCTGGCCGGAGAGGGCGGAGGCAGTTATAGTGAGCAGGAGCAAAAGGGTGACGAAAATAAAAAGTTCAGGCTCGTTTGATTGCTTGTTCGAGCTTTTCATGTAATTTTCCTCCCGCTTATTAATATCAATAGCTACCTTTTATCACATAAAGATAGTTTAGTTAAATCCCCGCTGGCCAAAATTTTGTTACGAGTTTGGTTATGTAGTGTTATATGGTAGGTCATCAAAATTACTCATCAGGCAATAATCTTGGCGCAAAGTACAACAAGAACTAAAACTTCAGCTAAAATTTTAGGTCCAGAAATACTGATATATTCTGACGACTTTCCTTGAGGAAATGGCTGAATTCGCCTGTCTATGTTTAGATCTGGATGGTCACCGCTGCTTCCTGTTCAATTCCCGGTGCTTGGCGGTTTTAATGCTTAATCTCCCGACCCCCGGCTGGAGTTTCAATCCTTGTTTTTCTGGAACCACTACTTAGACGAGGGGATAGTCTAATTACAGGCTATCCCCTGAAGTGTTTCAATCCTTGTTTTTCTGGAACCACTACTTAGACCTCTGGGATATAAATTGGTTGCGTCAACGGATCCCATGTTTCAATCCTTGTTTTTCTGGAACCACTACTTAGACCTTTGTCAAGGTAAGTTTCGCAGTCCCGGGCACCCAGTTTCAATCCTTGTTTTTCTGGAACCACTACTTAGACAAGTTGTATTTGACGAAAAGAATGCAACTGCAACCAGTTTCAATCCTTGTTTTTCTGGAACCACTACTTAGACCTCGCAAGCCTCGCAATTCATTTTATACCTCCTAAGTTGTTTCAATCCTTGTTTTTCTGGAACCACTACTTAGACCCTTTCCACTTGGAACGGAAAGAATATCGGAACAGCAGTTTCAATCCTTGTTTTTCTGGAACCACTACTTAGACCCAGAAGTTAGGCAAAGTATTGAAGAAGAAATGATGTTTCAATCCTTGTTTTTCTGGAACCACTACTTAGACAAAATGGCCATTTTTTCTTGAGGAAAGGTGACCCTGTTTCAATCCTTGTTTTTCTGGAACCACTACTTAGACAACTGGGATTCCAACTTTTGATGCTAAAAATTGAAGTTTCAATCCTTGTTTTTCTGGAACCACTACTTAGACTCTTAACGCCTCTCTCCAGCACGAGGTCGCGGCGCTGTTTCAATCCTTGTTTTTCTGGAACCACTACTTAGACCTTTACTATATCCGCTAATATCTCTATCTGTGCTAAGTTTCAATCCTTGTTTTTCTGGAACCACTACTTAGACGTTTTCCAGCATGGGATTATCACGGGGCTTTTTTCTGGTTTCAATCCTTGTTTTTCTGGAACCACTACTTAGACACAATTTTTTAGCTAAGCACCATGCTTTACTTTCCTGTTTCAATCCTTGTTTTTCTGGAACCACTACTTAGACAAGAGGAGGAAGATGATGACGAATAAACCTGTGCCAAGTTTCAATCCTTGTTTTTCTGGAACCACTACTTAGACCGGACAGCTCGTCAATAAGTCGGCGTTCAGTGGCCGGTTTCAATCCTTGTTTTTCTGGAACCACTACTTAGACGCCGCTAAGGGGCAGGACTCGGTGAGGGCGGGAAGTTTCAATCCTTGTTTTTCTGGAACCACTACTTAGACTACCTCGATTGACCTGGCCGCCTCTGCAATGTTGAGTTTCAATCCTTGTTTTTCTGGAACCACTACTTAGACTCTTGAGGTCTTGCCAGGTATCGCCCCTATCGTAGCGTTTCAATCCTTGTTTTTCTGGAACCACTACTTAGACATGGATATGGCTATTTCCCTTATGGAAGGTTTGTTCAGTTTCAATCCTTGTTTTTCTGGAACCACTACTTAGACTCACTAGACAATCTCCTTATACCTTTCATATGCCTGTTTCAATCCTTGTTTTTCTGGAACCACTACTTAGACTTATTCTTGATCGATTCATCAAGCTGAACCAGGAGGGTTTCAATCCTTGTTTTTCTGGAACCACTACTTAGACATGCCCTTTTCCTGCATATATTTCTGCAGGTTACTCCGTTTCAATCCTTGTTTTTCTGGAACCACTACTTAGACTTACTAAAGTATAATATATTAATCCGATAAGTTTAAGTTTCAATCCTTGTTTTTCTGGAACCACTACTTAGACATGCACCGGCCGTATAAACGATCAAAAGCAGAACGGGAGTTTCAATCCTTGTTTTTCTGGAACCACTACTTAGACCGAGCTCGAGGCCAAGGCGATAGCGGCCGCCCAGATGTTTCAATCCTTGTTTTTCTGGAACCACTACTTAGACCATCTTGTTTTTTCTTCATTTCTTCTATCATATCCTGTTTCAATCCTTGTTTTTCTGGAACCACTACTTAGACCAGAGGAATATACCTTTCTGGCTCGTTGAGGATTGAAGTTTCAATCCTTGTTTTTCTGGAACCACTACTTAGACCAAACAATCAAAATAAGCCCTTTTAAGCTCATCAACCCAGTTTCAATCCTTGTTTTTCTGGAACCACTACTTAGACTTATCTTCTATCTCTTCAGTATCAAAAGCCTCTTGATGTTTCAATCCTTGTTTTTCTGGAACCACTACTTAGACCTAATTCAGCCGAATGCTATCAGGATAGAACTCGAGTTTCAATCCTTGTTTTTCTGGAACCACTACTTAGACTTGATAAGCGATGGGTGGATGCTCCGGCTGTTTCGTTGTTTCAATCCTTGTTTTTCTGGAACCACTACTTAGACAAACTCCCTTATCACCCCCGTTATAACGGCCGCAATCAGTTTCAATCCTTGTTTTTCTGGAACCACTACTTAGACGATCTCGGCATAACAAAAGAAACTCTCTATCAGTGGAGTTTCAATCCTTGTTTTTCTGGAACCACTACTTAGACTCGGAAATTCTTTTGTCTATATAGCGAAGGTGAATAGGTTTCAATCCTTGTTTTTCTGGAACCACTACTTAGACATGGCGGGTGAGCTATCATCATGTCCCAACCATCGTCGTTTCAATCCTTGTTTTTCTGGAACCACTACTTAGACGGCATATTTTTTAATAAGGGAGTAAGCTATGGCGGGTTTCAATCCTTGTTTTTCTGGAACCACTACTTAGACATTATTCAGTATGTTCATTTCGAATTTCAGAATCTGTTTCAATCCTTGTTTTTCTGGAACCACTACTTAGACCGATACGAAGGGCGATGCAATGTTTATTTCGACACGTTTCAATCCTTGTTTTTCTGGAACCACTACTTAGACCTATCTATCTAAAGGTAGAAGGGCTCCGACATATTGTTTCAATCCTTGTTTTTCTGGAACCACTACTTAGACTAAGGTTGATACAAAGAAAGCAGAAGAGAAATTGAAGTTTCAATCCTTGTTTTTCTGGAACCACTACTTAGACACAGGCTCAAACAATGGAAAATGAAGCGATAGACTGTTTCAATCCTTGTTTTTCTGGAACCACTACTTAGACTCTGGACAGCCGAGATGTCTTTTACTGCGTGGTCAAGTTTCAATCCTTGTTTTTCTGGAACCACTACTTAGACACCAAGAAGGCAACAAGGATGACCCTAAGAGCTTTTTGTTTCAATCCTTGTTTTTCTGGAACCACTACTTAGACTCATTCCGGCAGGAGCGGTATCAGCGACTAAGCCCGTTTCAATCCTTGTTTTTCTGGAACCACTACTTAGACAGATGTCAGCATATTCATCGCTGGTTGTCCTTATCCAGTTTCAATCCTTGTTTTTCTGGAACCACTACTTAGACGAGTCTTGCCTTGAGCCATTTTTATCTCGTTTCAATGTTTCAATCCTTGTTTTTCTGGAACCACTACTTAGACTCTTCTCTGTTCCGGCCCTCGTCTCTACTTCGGCAAGTTTCAATCCTTGTTTTTCTGGAACCACTACTTAGACAAGAAGATCATGGCGGATATTATTTCTCTTTCTGTGTGTTTCAATCCTTGTTTTTCTGGAACCACTACTTAGACAATCGCTTGATTATTTTTGCTTGCTCTTCAGGCGAGTTTCAATCCTTGTTTTTCTGGAACCACTACTTAGACACGAATAATATCTTTTTCGTGAAGCTTACCTTCATGTTTCAATCCTTGTTTTTCTGGAACCACTACTTAGACATATTGCGTGACAATCAGCTCAGAAGAATAATCGGAAGTTTCAATCCTTGTTTTTCTGGAACCACTACTTAGACCCGCTCCCGATTGAGCATTAATCCGGCATTTTCCCTGTTTCAATCCTTGTTTTTCTGGAACCACTACTTAGACAGCCTGTTCTACTCCCAGCACTGCTTCCCACTCTTGTTTCAATCCTTGTTTTTCTGGAACCACTACTTAGACACTTTTGTTGCCTCAACATCATCATAATCGGGACACTGTTTCAATCCTTGTTTTTCTGGAACCACTACTTAGACGAAATTTGGATAAAGCTATTTCAAAAATAAGGAGGAGTTTCAATCCTTGTTTTTCTGGAACCACTACTTAGACTCCAATAGCAATTGTTAGCGGGTTGATGGCGCCGAGTTTCAATCCTTGTTTTTCTGGAACCACTACTTAGACTTGACTAAGGTAAAACCCGACGGCCAGCCAATAACATGTTTCAATCCTTGTTTTTCTGGAACCACTACTTAGACGTGCTTGGTATAGGAGAGCGAACGCTGGAGCGATAGTTTCAATCCTTGTTTTTCTGGAACCACTACTTAGACCCTTAATTGTCCAGCCATAACCATTTTCATCTTGACCAGTTTCAATCCTTGTTTTTCTGGAACCACTACTTAGACCAAATGTAGACGATTCTATCCTTATCAATTGCGGGTTTCAATCCTTGTTTTTCTGGAACCACTACTTAGACTCTTAACTGCCGGACGATATCAACGAGATTGTCTTCGTTTCAATCCTTGTTTTTCTGGAACCACTACTTAGACAGGAGGGGAAAAATGGCGATAATTCGTCCTGTGAATTGTTTCAATCCTTGTTTTTCTGGAACCACTACTTAGACAACATAAGCTCTGGTATCTTGAAAAAATGGAGGCTGTTTCAATCCTTGTTTTTCTGGAACCACTACTTAGACCACAGAAAAGCCAACGGCCAAATAAGCCACGGCCAAAAGTTTCAATCCTTGTTTTTCTGGAACCACTACTTAGACCTCTCAAGCTAATTGTTCAGGCGAAAAAGAAAAAATGTTTCAATCCTTGTTTTTCTGGAACCACTACTTAGACATGGGATTTATATTCAGGTTGAAAAAAAATCAGGTTTGTTTCAATCCTTGTTTTTCTGGAACCACTACTTAGACTTGGAAAATCATATGTACCGGTATCGCGGGAGCTGATGTTTCAATCCTTGTTTTTCTGGAACCACTACTTAGACTATCAGAAATATAGCCGAGCCCATGACAGAGTGGAGTTTCAATCCTTGTTTTTCTGGAACCACTACTTAGACCTGCAAATTTGAGGAAAGAAAAGGGAGTAGAAAATGAAGTTTCAATCCTTGTTTTTCTGGAACCACTACTTAGACCTGACCGCCTCCGGCATATATGACGCCATGCATACGCCGTTTCAATCCTTGTTTTTCTGGAACCACTACTTAGACCGGTGTGAAAAACACAATACCGAAATCGGCGGTGGTTTCAATCCTTGTTTTTCTGGAACCACTACTTAGACCGCATTTTGCCTGTAAATATTTAAAATCTCATACCTTCTCCTTAGTTTACTCGGCATCTTTTTCATCAGGATCTGCCCAAATAGTGTGCATTTTTTACTCATTTTATAACAATTTGACATGCTTTTGCTCTGTCTAACTTACTGCCAATCAATAACATGCTTATGGCCAACCCTAATTATTTTATAAATTTCGTTCGCTAATTGACTAAGAACGAGGTTCTTCCACCTGAAAACATTTGGCTCTTGGAAAACCGACTTTTTCCTCGCCCAGGTTTTTATCCTCAGCTCTGTTTTAATTATATTCATTTATGCTCCCGATTTAAACACAAATATTTCGATAGCAACAATCAATACATCTGTTCGGCCAGCGCGTTTTTTTCGGATAGAAGCCATCTAGTATTATGGCGAAGATTTCATCTATTATTGCTCTGGTCGCTCTAAAATCGTCTTCCTTATAAACCAGTTCTTTAACTAGATTCTTGCTCCTGGCATAACATATAAAACCTCGCTTTACAGGCTCTCCATAATTCTCCATTATCAGCATCGCATAGACAGTTGATTGAACCCGATGAGTTCTAAAAATAAATTCATCATATTCGGTTAGCTTGTAATCAAAGGGAGCCAGAGTGCTATCATTCAGGAAGAGTACCTCATCTACAATTCCTCTTATTTTTAATCTTTTAGAAGCCAAATAAACCGAAGTTTCTTTTTTAACGCAGCCTAATCTCTTCCGGATATAATCCACATTGGTTTTCTCTTTTTTCTCATGAAGCTCCCTTCCCTTGAGGACCTTGTATCTCAATTCTTCATGCTGAGGGATTTTTAGACAGTTTAAAAAATAGGTGAATCTCGGGCAATAGAGGTATTCAATGAGCTCCGAAGTGGTGATCATTGGGGTTCTTTCGTCATCCAATTCAGAAGGCTGGTCGGAGCCACAAACGATCTGGTTGCTATTATTAATATCGCCTGTTTCTAACTTGGTTAATTTATTGGCCTCATCAACCATAGCCCGTTCACTATTAGGTTTTTCAGTAATTTCCATCTCACTATTTCACACTAATAGGCTTTTAACTTCATCGGCAACCAATTCTTCGTCAAAGGCCTGGCCAAGCAGTATTACTCCCCGAAAATCATCCTCACACATCGGAAAGATATAAACAGAATCCTTGTCCTTACTTATCAAGTCTTGGAAGATTGTTTTTAGCTCATCAAGCTGATTTCTATTTAAGGTCCCGAGAAAAGCAGACTTTTGAACACGATATAGGCCTTTATTTTTGCAAGCTTGGGCGATTTTTGACCTGGTTTTGTTATCAACTATGTCATAAATGACCCAGACGAGCTTTTCATTCCCTTTCATTTTCGTTTTTTCCTATGAGCTGATTGGCCAGCCGATGGCAATCAAACTGGATAATATTGTTTCTTTTGATATTTCTTCCTTTATATCTTATAGACTCATCCATAAAAGAGTTGAATTCAGTCAATAAAACTGCTTTTCCTTCTTTATTCAAGATAAAGCCATTGGGCAATCTATCAAAATGCTCGGCATTGACCTTTCTCGCGGCGAACAAATTAACAACCACCTCATCTGCCCAGATACGATAATTCTCGATTAAGTCGAAAACTAAAGATTTCTTATTATAATGGTCGGTATGAATAAAGCCAGCATAAGGATCCAGGCCAGCAATGATGCAGGCTTTTTCAATCAGGGAATATAAGATTCCGTAACAGTAATTCAACAAGGCGTTGAATTCATCACGGGCGGGATTCCTGCTCCGGCCGTCGAATTTAAATCTTTCCGGCATGATGAAACTTAAAGCTTCAAAATAAGTTCTGCCGCCTGCCCCCTCGATGCCCATAATGCTTGCGCGGCACTCATCAAGTGAACCAGACAGGTTATCCAGGCTGCCAGCAATTTGCTCCAGCCGGTCAATAAAGGCTGTAATTTCGGCCGATTTATGGGGTCTAGTTGTTCTCAGACGTTTGAGAAAATCAATCTGGTTTTTGAACTTATTTTTTATCCAATCGAGGGCCAGGTTGAAGCCTTCTTTTGTCTCAGCGATTTCAAATTGTTTTCTTCTGATCAAGGTTGTGCTGCCCAGCTTCGGATGCCAGACCCGGCCATAAGGTGTTCCATATTCATCGACAAAAACTATATCTATATTGTGTTCCATAGCCATCTTGATGGCGTCGGTGGTAATATAAGCAGCGGTTGAGATAAGGATCGAAGAAACTTTCTGACAGGAAATTTCGAAGACCTTATCATCTGTCCTGACTTTAAAACAATCCCCACTTTTCTGGAGATAAGACCCGTAAGTATTTACAACGAGTTGCATTTTATTAAGGTCCCAAATCCTCTGGATACTGATTTGCCGATGCCCCAGTAATCCGGGATTTCAAAGTTGACAGAGAAAGTCCCCAGAAAACCTAACATTGGTACATCTTTTAACCTGGTTTTGACTTCGCGCATTTTGCCTATTTCCGCTTTTATCGGCTGGGGAACTGTATAACCAAGGCTTTTAGACATAGAGAGAATATTACCGATGAGAATATTCTCCAAAAGTTCCTTTCTTTCCGACCAGGTCCCAAACTTCTGATATTGCTCATAATTTTTTTCATTGAGGGCCAGCCAGGGGGTAAGGAAGGAGTAGGAAATGACCCTGGCACTAAGTCCGTAATCATCCGAGCGAAAAATTAAATTTTTCCCCTTTAATTTTATCTCTTCTCTCCCTATTATTAGCTCGTCCAGATCATAATGAATTTTTTGTAAGAGCTCGGCTCCTTCGTTTACGCCAACGATAGTGGGACTGTCGCCAAGAAATTTGTATTGAATCATGGGATACTTATATAAGAGAAACTGTCCGAAATGGTGATGTAGAAGGACATACTGATCGAATTGTGAAGCGATTGCACCCCGAATTTTGCTCGGACTTAGTCTTTCCGAAGTGTCTAATACAAACTTCACTAATAGCGTTTTGACCAGCAACTCAGTGACCCATACTTTAAGTTTTATTTAGGAAGAATATAGCCAACATCCTGGATTTCCAGGATTTCGCGCCTGGAGCAATCTATCTTTAAGTAGGAAGCTTTCAAAATGCCCTGATCTTCTCTTATAGGAACAAGGTAACTATTGAGCGGCAAGCTGCTGCCCGCCTTCCGGCAGTGTTCATGCATTAGATAAACCATGCCATTGCCATCTAATACTCTAGTATTTTTATCAAATGGGACAGGGAAAGCGGTTGTAATCTCTGTTAGGTTGCTAACCTCAGATACACTCTTCTTTATTATGTCACCATCTGGAGATAATAAAGACTCGCTATCACCGGCGGTTAAAGGACTAGACTTTAAAGCGCTGCCTATTGTGTCAAGAGTGCTTTCATTTTTTAAAATTGCCACAATTTGCTGGCTTTTTACAAAGCAAAATTGCCTGCCCAGAGCATTAGTAAATTTGCCACCGAGAGTATCTGCCCACTTTACTAATGCTGAAGTTGTGTAGCTTTTAACGGCACACGGAGTTAGCAATCTCGAACCCGCCCAAACAAGCTCATCTTCGATAAAATCAAGATATTTCAAAGGATGATTATCATTTGCATAGCGCTGGAGAGCATTAGCCATTAGGCCGATAATTGCTGATGGTGGAAGTATGGGGTAACTAAGAGCTGATTGCCAGGTAAAGGGTATCCTGACAGAGAAAAGTGAGTTCAATCTGATAGTAAAGACTATAGCCTTCATTTTAGAATGTTCAAATTAGTGCTAACAGTTCGTTGAATATTTCGTCAATTGTATTCTTTCTTAGCAACCCTTCTGGCTGGCCTTTTCCCCAGTACAAGAGTTTTGCACCCTTTGGCATAAGACCGGCCGTCTTGATTATGTAATCAGAATAGATTGGCGAGACAGGAAAAGGCAAGGGCCCATTTTCGGAGTAGGCAACTAACATTTCTACTGGGTTCATGTGTGGGACGGCATGAGAGAGTGAAGCTCCCATTTGACCGGAAATGAGATAGCGATAAGCTTCGATAGCTACCCTTATGCGCTCTCTCCGACCATTATCGTCGTCAATAGCATATGGGTTTGCACTTCCCAGATTTGAATCGGCCATCCCGATTCTTTCCACATCGAGGCCAGAGACAAATCCATAGATACCAGAGGCATAAGATTTGTTGAAGATCATTTGCGAGGAGGATTCTCCTTCTGCCATAGATTGTTGTTGCGAGACCCTGGTATGGATTACCTGTTTCTGAGTACTTTCGCCTTCAAGGACAGGGATAAGCCAGGAAAACATTACCCTCGAACTTCTTCTGGAAGATATACCGATATCCCGTTTCGCTTTTCTTTTTGGCTTTGATTCTTCTGTCTCTGTTTCTTCCTCGGTTTCTTCAGGTCGTGCACCTTGGGCAATTAGATAGCCATGAATATCGCAAACAGCGCAGTCTATAATGGCCTCAATTTCTGGTTTTGCGACCTGTCCCAGCTTACCCTTTTCGATTTTACCTGGTCTGATTGGCTCTCCCATCTTGCAACCGTCACATAAAAGAACTCGACCGTAAGGGCCGTTTACTATTAAGTTTTTCATTGCCTCATAATGCCAGTGCTTTAGCATCCTGCCTGAAACACCCGGCGCTTCTTTTTTCTGTCCGTCTTCATCAATAAAATCGATTATCCTTATGTCTGTAACATTACCAGCTACCGCTTCATTGTTTAAATCGTGGACATTAAGTTGGGTCTTTATGGCCAAAGTTAAAAATTTAAGCATTAAATGCCTCCTTCTATTGAATCTATTTAGTCTTTTTCTTGCTCATCAGCCTTTTGAGGAAAAGAAAAAGCTAAAATTACAAGGGCTAACTTTGTCGCCTCAAAATCTTCATTGGCAAGCCTGAAAATTTCTTTTATTTCACTTTCTTTTGGAAGATGAATCCAGTTCTCCACCTTTCTGCCTGCCTTTTTGTCTTGTTCTTGATTAAGCCTCCTGAGTTCTCCTTCTCTCAACATTTTGGCTATGGTCTCTTCGAAATCACGTGTGTTTAGTCTGGCATTTCTGATGTCATCAGCATATCCATATTTCTTTTCTCTTATAAAATATCTGAGAGTTTTAGCCAGGCTACTAATGGCTGGATTTTCTATGATTTTCTGGTCAATCATAGCTATCTCCTTTAAAAGATATTTTGCTGTGTCAGGAAATAAAAGATTGGTAAAACTTTTAGTTGAAGTGTCCAAAGTATAAAGACGGGGGAATCTTGTCAGACTATCTTTTTTTTGATTCTCGATAGCCTCAGTTATTTCAATTAAAGAGGCAACTTTTGGCTGCGATTTGCTATTTCCTAACAACTTCATTATGCAGGCAGAATTGAATGGCGAATTTGATATAAATCTGATTAGCGGATACAAATTAACAGAATCTATTTGTTCAATTACTGTATCTCCTCTATTGTCTTTGGAAGTCAAGGTTATATGAAAATAAATTTCCCGGCCATTGATGATATCACTGATGGAAGGATTTTTGGCTAACAGTGATAGAGTAAAAGTTCTCAAAGGTTGTACGTCTGAAAGCCAGTAGTTATGCAGCGTTTTTTGTAAACCAAACAATTTAAGCAGGTGGCCAGCATCTAGCTCCTTTTGGGGGATGGGTAAAACTATTACATGTTTCATATTCTTTCGATTTTTCTTATTTACCATCTGGATATTAAAACTGAAGGAAAATAATCCTAAGACTGCTAAGTAGCCGCATACTTCACATAATTTAAGATTAAAAGTATCGCCTCTTTTGTCCCTGGAATAGGGTTTCCCAGCATGAAAGGACGACAACAAAATTAAACCTGTCCTTCCCCCGAACATATTGAAAGTTTCGTGGCCACAAAAAGTGTCCTTTTTGATGAGGAACTCAGAGAGGTCTCTTTTGTAGAAAATTTTTGTTAAATCAATCTGGCAAGACTTGAGTCTCTCTAAAGTCTTAGAATTGGCCGGGTATTTTAATTTATCTTTCGCTTTCACCCCGAGATCAAAAAATCTTTGAGAAGATAATAATCTTTCAATTAGCATTAGAAAAGCTTCATTTAATTCTGTTGGTGGATTCTCATTACAGTCGAGTCTTATTTCATAGAGCCCCTTATCTGGAATAATGGACGGATTTAAATCCGCTTCTATGGCGACTCTGGCCAGGCCATAGGCGATTTTCGCCTCGAGATCAGGGTACCCTGTAGCAGGTGTAAAAAGGCTCAGCATGATTTAATCATCCTCTGAGCGGCTTAGTTCTTAGTTTTTCAACGTAATCTCTTATGTTTTCAACCATTAGCCACCCGCCAAAATAGTCCTGGTCGCTCTGCTTTTCGTATTCCTTTCTTTCGGTAGCGGCCGATACATCACAAATTTTAAGTATGTGATGAGACAACGCAGCCTGAAGTCTTCTACGGTGCTGTTCTAATAGATTACATCCCCTTGCCCAAATCCTTAGCCCCCTGGCCATGTTCTTCAATGAATAAACATTGAGCTCTTCTATTTCTTTTTTCATAGGAAAGAATTCGGGAGATAGTTCTGTTACTGCTTCGTGCCAGATTATATGTCCGGAAGTGTCGCTGATATTTTCAAGTATCGCCTGAACATCCGGTTTTTCTATGTTATCCCCGAGAAGTCCCCTGTCTGTATGATGAATAGCCACGGCAAAGCTTAAAGGTTCTCTTAAACCTACCGGTAAGCTCTTATATAAAAAAGCAGCTCCAACCGTTGCATGAGATGGTAGCTTTTTGTTCTTGGAGCTCAAGTTATTTTGCCACTGTTTGGTTAATTTGCCTAGATCATGGAACCTGATCATCTGGACGAAAGCAGACTTAAAAGTGTCGTCATCTGAGACAACAGATAGGATTCGCTTTGCACTTTTTTCAAAACGGGGGAATACTAGATCAAACTTTTCCAGGCATCTTGAGATATGAACCTCATAATGCTCGTTCGGCGCACTATATAATGGCGGTAACATCTGGCTCTATCCCCTTATTTTTATCATAGTTTCTACCATTCAGGACATACATCCTGAATGGACCTATCCTGGAATCTTCAGGATCTTTTGTCGTCCTATTTTTTAAAATATCAACCACTGATAGTTTATGTTTTTTCTCCTTTTCATCATACACCCATCTAATTTCCCATCTAATATTTATATTCGGATCTCGAAATAGGCCCCAGGCTAGGCTTGTATCAATATTAATGGCATTGTCTTTCAAAATTTGGGGAGAAGCAGTCAGCCGTTGCTCAATTTCCTTTCTAATTTTTTCTTCACTTCCTTCTTGTGCATCAACAACAATTAATGTGACAGGCTTGCTCTTTCTTAGCTGAATATTTTCTGGCTCGGAATCAGCATAAAGAACACATTCATAAAGATCGATTAAAGTGTCTGCTGCTTCAAAGTCATTGGCTTTATAATCGAGAGTTTGATTTGCAAATAAACATGCTTGTTCGAAATTTTTTAGGTCGAAATTAGGATGTTCGACCAACCACTGAAGCGTTCTTTTCAGACTGTTTTTATCATACGGCAAATAAGCCCGATCTTCATCAGCCAGTGGGAAAATAATCATTTCCCCGTTCTGTCCATCGTATCTTGCGCACCTTCCGGCTCTTTGAATTAAAGAGTCGGCCGGAGCCAGCTCGCTAAGAAGAAGTTCGGCGGAAAAATCAATCCCGGCTTCAAGAACCTGGGTAGAAATGACTATGCCAGCACCATCGGGCACAATCATCTGGCCGTGTTCTTTGTGTGGGATTAGCGATATGGCTGTCTTTTCATGCCTATCTCTGTCTTCCTTTTTAAATCTTGAATGCAGCAACACAATTTGGTCATTGCTAAGTGAGAGGCGAGATTGTAGCTCATTATAGACTTTTTTCGCTCTTTTTACCTGGTTGACAACTATCAGTGTCTTTTTTTGGCTAATTTTACTTAGCAAATCCTCGTCAATATTGACTCTGCTATCTTCGTATAAAGGCAAATCGTTTAATTTAATAGACAACTGGCCAGTATTAGGTATGGGCATAGTTAACTTCTGATCGAGCGGAAGTTCAATCCTTTCCAACAGACTTTCCTCAAGACTTAGAGGCATTGTCGCTGTCATAACGACAAAAGGCACCTGACTGGCATGCAATATTTCCAGCAGTGCCCGCATTATTGAAAACGTAAATTCATCTCTGTAAAGATGGGCTTCATCAAAAACGACGAGAGAAGAAGCAATTGAACCAGCTGGCATGTCTATATGATGGCCTACCTGTTTACTTACCCGGGCAAAGCCGTAAAGAAACTGATCCAAGGTGGTAACTACTATATCATCGATGAAAAAAGGAGCACTGGGGATATCTCCATGGTGTACCTTAACTGAAATATTTGGAGAAATGTTATGTGCATAATTTTCAATTCTGTCAGCGATATTATTGGCCAAAACTCTCATGGGCAGAACGTATATAAGCCTGGGTGCGATAGGAAAATCATCGTTTAGAAATTGGGACAGAAAAGGCGCTATGACTGCTTCCGTTTTTCCCGATCCAGTAGGGGCTTTTAAAAGCAATGGAAATCTACCCTCTAAAAGTTTGTTCCATATTTCTTTTTGATGTTCGTAAGGGGAGTCAATTTTCAGGAACTTTTGGTAAAAGTTCTGGCATGATTCAAATGAAGAACCGAATTCCATTACCCTCAATCCCTCTTGTCTTAAAACCTTACCATCGAGTAAGTATTTATCAAATATTCAAAAACAGAATATAAAATGTAAAAATAAAAATCAAGCAAAATCTGTCCAATCCGGGTGTTCCCGATCCGATATTTTTAGTGTCTATAAAATGAACGGGGAAATGTTTGATTTTTTCGATTAACCTGATTAAATGCTGCATAATCCAATTGAACTCGGCCGCCTTTCGGAGCGTAGCGATGCTGGGCATAGGTTACTTATCCTAAGTGGCCGGCTTGAGTCAAAGGTTTTTAATTTTTTTCTCATGGACTCTCCTTTAAGGTTGATTTGATAGGCTTTATGGACAAGCCTGTCGAGGATGGCCTCAGCCAGGGTAGGGGTCCCCATAGCCTCATGCCGGTTAGGGACAGGCAGCTGACTGGTGACGAGAGTCGAGCGGACGTTATAGCGGTCTTCAAGTATTTCCAGCAGATCATGTCTACCCTGGTCGTTAAGTGGCTCAAGACCCCAATCATCGATGATGAGGAGCTCTGTTCTGGCCAGGGTGGCGAGCACTGTTCTGTACCCACCACCTGTTCTTATCATCGCGCCAAAAGTGGCTGCTCTCTCATCGGAATAGCCTGCCGGCTTGCGTCGGAATACGCATCTTTTTCAAAGGGATTTGAGTTGCTAAAATACACAAAGATAATTTTCATACCTAGGCTACTACCTGTTGTCTGACTGAATAGCAGAAAAATCCTGCCTTTCACAAAAAATAGTTGGACGTATCGTATAAATTATATATACTTATTTACAAATGTTTAGAAATTATACGGAGGCCGTATGCCAAAAAGATCGCAGGAACTCATAGACTTTATCAAGAGTAACGGTGGGATAGCCAGTTTTTCTGCTATCCTTAAGGCTGGGTTTCACCCCGATTCACTTATCGCCCTTGAAAAAGAAGGGAAGGTTGAAAAGATAGCCAGGGGACTTTATAGGCTGTTTGGCTACGAATTCGGTGAATATTCAGACTTTCTTATGGCCGCTCTTCAGGCGCCTAGAGGAGTAATCTGTCTTTTATCGGCCCTTTCCTTTCATGAGGTAACAGTTGAAATACCTAAATGTGTGGACATGGCTATCCCCAGGGGGACGCATGCTTATAGAATCAAATATCCACCTGTAAAATTTTATCGTTTTAGCCCGGACTCATGGAAAACTGGAATTGAAGAACATAAAATAGAAGGCCACCAAATCAAAGTTTATAATCTCGCTAAGACAATTGCTGATTGTTTTAAATTTCGCAATAAAATCGGGATGAACGTTGTCCAGGAATCTCTTAAAATAGCTGTTACTGAAAAGAATATAAAGCCAAAAGAGATAATGCGCTATGCCAGGGTTTGTCGGGTTGATAATATCATAAAACCAATATTGGAGACCATGTTTTGAAAAAGGACGTCCGGAATTTTAAAGTGCTCCCCATAGTTTGGACAGAAGAATGGCTTATATGAGGTGCACTTTTGACCTGCTCGTATTCACTTATTTTAATTATTTCATACACCTGCACCTGTTCCAATCATCAACCCAATAGTGACCGCCTTCCTGTCGGAATACCCGGCCGACTTGCTCGGAATACGCATTAAAAGACAAGCATTTAAAAAAAATAGTGGTATTTTATAGCTGCTGGAGAATTTTGCCAGATGTTCTGTTTTAGTAATGTCTTCGAATTAAAGGTGCTACATTGTCGGTTCTTGGGGGAAAAAGTCTCTGCACTGGATTTTTGCTTAAAAGAAGTCTGTATGAAGCCGGACGTTGAGAGCACAAGGCCTCAAGCTCGCTCATACCCGGGCGAGGGGGCGGGTCAGGCAGGTGGGGCCGCCTGAACCTTTAAAGGCGATTTCCTCACCGGAAAGTTCATAAACAAAGCAGCCGGCTTCTCGCAGCCTGCGAGCGGTCACAGGATTTCCTTTGAGGATGACCACCCGCCGAGGAGCGATGGCCAGGACATTACAGCCCTGGGTAGCGAACTCTTCTTCAGGAATATCAATGAGCTCGAAGCCTTTCGCTAAAAGCAGTTCATAAAAGGCCACAGGCAGAAGCCTCTTATAAACAACAGCCAGGTTTGTATCCAGCAGGCTGATAAAACTCATCAGGTGCAGGACTTCGCCGGGCCCGTGCCAGTAAGGCAGGTCATAAGCGACGACCTCAACTCCTAGCGGCTGTAAAATTTCGTTGAGCTGCGAAATTCCTTCATGATTGGTTCTAAAGCTGCGGCCGGCAGCCAGCGTTTTTTCATCCAGCCAGAGAAGGTCGCCGCCTTCAGCCGTGGCAGTGCCGGTCAACCTGCCGAGAATAGGGATGCCCCAGCGGCGAAGCGCCTCTTCCAGGGCTTCTGGCTCACCGGCCCTTTCTTTTTTACCCATCTGAAGAATGATGGCTCCGGCCTC